>Ga0172381_10004656_pt1 | contig 14136 bp, 6 predicted proteins | sample Leawel6488metaG_FD_119754 | JGI IMG/M metagenome (GOLD analysis project Ga0172381, IMG submission 119754) | Leachate microbial communities from a municipal landfill in Southern Ontario, Canada - Leachate well 64-88 metaG | ecosystem: Engineered > Solid waste > Landfill > Unclassified | place... | reverse complement strand
TCATTGGGATTAAAATTAACCACGGCTCGTTTCAAATGTTTGCCGGTTAATTGAGTATTTTTCCATTTAACATCGGAGCCATCGGTGCCGGCAGTCATTGCCGTCAAATCAGCCGCGGTATAAATCGGGAAGGAAATATCGCGCAAATGATATTCCATAGTTTTTTTATCATCACGCAATCTCTTGTCTTCTAACTTAACGACATGATAGGCACTCTTGGTAGTAATCAGATTTTTATAAACCTGGCCTTTGGCCAAAAATTTAACCGGTTTAACCAACTCCGGATTAACATCTTCCGTTATCCAACCTAAATCACCGTCATTTTCCGCTCCGATGGTTAAAGCATCCTCTCCGACTCCAATATTTTGAGCGGGGTTATTAGCCTTGGCCAATTCTATAAAGTCTTCACCCTTAACGGCTTGGGCTAAAATCTTTTTAGCTTGATCGTTAGAGACTTTATTAAGTTCAGTCAGTTTTTTGGTATCGGTTCCGGCCGTAGAAGTGGCCACACTATCATCCGTTTCTCTAAATTCCAATAACGGAGTTTCGCCAATCATCTTAATAGCTTCTTTGACATCTTTGATGCCCGCCAATTCAGCGATGATTCGATAAGCGCCAGTCATAGTTTTATTAACCTGGACAACCGGCTCAGAAACGCCAAAAATATTGATCCGACGTTCAATCACTTCTCGGACGCCTTCCAAAGCTGAATTCTTTTCACTTTCCGGTAATGACGCCACATCGGCTTCATAAATTAATTGGCTGCCTCCCTGCAAATCCAAACCTAGGCGGAAAGGAACTTCCGTAACCTTTGGCAAGGTCACAAAATTCTTAGTGGAGTTAGCGATGGAGTCTCTCATCCGGTTATAAAAATTACCTCCGCTAATTAACAAGGCGGCTAAAGTAATTACAATAATAACGACAAAGATCCACCAAGTGCGACGGCGGGGACTAGAATTAAACACGCTCTGGATTAAATTCTTTTTCATATAATGTTTATAATAAAAGGCCAAAGACCAACTTAAGCATGTGGTCTTTAACCAGGATTTTATTAGATTATCTTAAAATAAAAAGAAATAAAAATCAAGGGGAAAAGGTGTATAACGGGTGAATAAGGGTAAATTGACAAGCGCCCATTTTTCTTTTATAATCTAAATACGCTTATAAAAACTAAAATATAAAAATATGCCATTAATCCCTACCGTTATTGAGAAAGAAGGCCACGTGGAAAGAGCCTATGACATCTACTCTCGCCTGCTCAAAGACCGCATTATCTTCTTGGGTGAACCGATAGACGATCATACCGCCAACATCATCATTGCCCAGTTTCTCTTCTTAGACGCCGAAGACAAAAATAAGGACATCAAATTTTATATCAATTCCCCCGGAGGCTCAGTCACCGCCGGCATGGCCATTTATGACACCATGCAATATATCAAATCCGATGTCTCCACCATCTGTGTCGGCATGGCCGCTTCCATGGCGTCCTTCCTGCTCGCTGCTGGAGCCCCAGGTAAACGTTTGGCCCTTCCCAACAGTGAAATCATGATTCACCAAGTGATGGGCGGATCTGAGGGCCAAGCGTCAGATATCAAAATCCGAACCGAACATATCCTCAAAACCAAAGAAAAGATGAACCGCATCTTTGCCGAACACACCGGCCAAAAGATGGCCACTATTGAAAAGGACACCGACCGCGACAACTTCATGGACGCCGAACAGGCCAAAAAGTATGGTATTATTGATAAGATTATCAAAAAACAGGTTTAGACATACTGCCAAAAAAGAACAAGCTCTTATTTAGGGTTTGTTTTTTGTTTAGCTAAAAGGCCAATGAATATGGGCATTTTATACCATCCATTGACATAAACCGGTAAATATTCTATACTGTCCTTAGTCATTTAAAAATATAAACCTCAAACGATATAAATCATGAAAAAATTAGTAGCCCTGATTATTTTAGTCGGAACTTTAACTAGTTTCGGCTTCGGACAAACCGCCAGTGATTCAACCTCTATTATCACCGGTAAAACAAAAAGTTTTAAGATTGTTAATAAAAGCGAAACCAATTTAAGTATCCTGATTTTAAAAAAACAGTTTAATAAACAGATACTTAAAAAACAGATACTTCTGGCAATAGGTGACTCCATAGAATTTTCAATAGATCCATGCCTTTTAGGTTCAAACGGAACATGCTATACCCGAATAACCTTTATAGACAAAAATCTTACAACAGTAGAAACTGTTGTGGACCACCTAATTCCAATTGGAACTCTAAAAATCACTCGCCAATACCTCGCCAATTTGCCTAGATATGCTCATCCAAAAAAACCTACTACAGGAGGACAGGACAAAACAGTTAAGAGTGAGGAGTCGAGCGAATAAACCGGCCAAACCAAGAACAAAAAAAAGAACCAACCAAGGTTCTTTTTTCTTTTATCTAAAAAAAATTTTATGAAACTATTTCTCCACCGTAAATGATCGCATCATCGCCTCAAAGATATTTAGGTAAGATGGGGATTGATCGGAAATTGGGGTATAGGAAATGATGTAAATATTCTTGTTGCTCTGGTCGGTCAGATAAACAATCAGACCATCAACACTCTTTACTCCGCTCCAATTATTATACTTAACCAATTGACTGTCCAGGGCGGTATTGCCTAATTCGGTTTCATACCAAGTCTTGATATCAGTTTTGTTCTCATTGACTTGGGTCACCACTTGGATAAATGATTGATCGGCGGCAGTGAATATGACCGAAGCGCCTCTGTCAACTAAGTCCAATTTCCAATCTTTCGGATAGAGAATGCTGTAATTATAGGCAGTATTGGCGTATTTTTTGATATTGGTATCATCAATTAATTTTCCGGCTCCAATTGGATTATATCCGCCAATAAACTCGGTTAAATCACTGTAATTGTCACCGTCGGAATCAGCTGCATTAGCGTCAGTTCCTAAAATCGCCTCTTCTTTGTCGCTCAAACCATCGGCATCAGTATCAACAACAGAGCTCGGAACAACCACTTCCGTCGTGGTCGCCGTTGAAGTACTAACAGCAATAGGCGGCGTAGTGGTCACTAATTCAAAAGTGGAAGTGGAAACGATCACCGGAGTGGTAACGATGGAGGTAATCGGCTTAGTAACAACCGGGGTGGCCGTTTTAGGTTTGAGAGCAGAGAGAAAACTAAACTGTTCGGGATTTTTGATGTAGGCAAAAGCGCCGTAAGCTAAAAGTCCGATAACGATAGCCCCGATAACCATAATAATGATTCCGGTTTTTTTACCTTTGCCGTGAGTGGTCGTTTTGCCGCTCTTGGCACCCTTAGTTTCGGAATTGCGATCAAAATAATCATCGTAACTAAAAGTTCCGGCTTTATAATTCTTCGGCATTTTGTGAACGATAATATTCTGAGAAATATTCTCTTCCAATTGCGCCGATTTCTCCTGACTTAACTTCTTGTCGTCATCAGATTTTACTTCTTTTTTCCCGAACATAAATTAAATAAAATTATCTGACCGCTTTAGTAAGCGGATCATAACCGCCCTTAACCTCGGCTCCATCGTTATAACCATCACCGTCAGAATCAACATTATTAGGATCAGTTTTGTAAGTATTAACCTCTTCCCCGTCGGTTAAAACATCGGTATCAGTATCTTTCAAAATAGGACTGGTTAAATATGTTTTAACTTCATCGCCATCAGTTAAGCCGTCACTATCGGTATCGGCCTGATTAGGGTCAGTGGTTAAAATAGCTTCTTCGGCGTCGGTCAAACCGTCGCTATCAGAATCCAAGGCAATAACGGTAGTGGTGGTTAAAGTTTCGGTGGTAGTGGCCGAAGTGGTCGTTGTTATCGGGCTGATTGGAGTCTCCACTATCGGAGTAATCGGGATATTATTTTCCGGAATATCAGTATTTTGGGAATCGCCCACCTTGTTAATCAATAACTTGGCATAAATAAAGTAAGCGGCGGCTCCGATTAAAACTAAAATAATAATAAAAATAAAAAGTTTCTTCAACACTCGACCCATTTTAGATTTAGTGCTGGGCTCTTCCATTCCCAAGTCAGAAGCGTCCGGTATGGCACTGGCGGCCGGATTATTTATAGCTGATGGCATCGGGCTGGGGGCCACTGGCGCTGCCGGTTGGGCCGCATCGGTGTCCGCAAAAATGTCGTCAATGTCCTTGTTTTTAGGGTCTAGATTATTAAACATAATGTTATCCTTTTGTTTAAGATAATTAATATTTATTTTAAACAAAAACTTTTAAATGTCTTATTTCTTTTTATTATAGCATTGTTTGGATTAATTCGACAATAAACAGTTTCCGGATTAATTACCAGACGCAAGCGCCATTGGAGAGGCAAATTTGTCCCTGATCGCATTGGGTGCCAGGACAGGTTCCGCCACAACCATCGGAAGAGTTATTGCAATTAGCCTGCTGACAGTCTGGCTGACAATCTTGGATGCAAAGACCGGCCGCAGAACAACTATACCCCTGGTCGCATTGCCCACAAGCATCCTGAGCGCTGCCTGGGCAACCATTATCCCCGCAAACCTTACCGGCGCAACTGGGAACGCAAGGTGGAGTACAAGAAGCGCCTCCGACAGCGCAAGTATAGTTAGTTGGACAAGTGCCGCAATACCCCCCGCAACCGTTAGGACCGCAGATTTTACCGAAACAATCAGGGACGCAAGGTGGCGGGACACAAGAAGTGCCACTAGCCGAACAAGTATAACCGAGAGAACAAGTGCCGCAAGATCCGCCACAACCGTTGGAGCCGCAAATCTTGCCGGTACAGTTAGCAACGCAAGGTCCGCAAACGTTGCCGGCACCGCAAACATTAGGAGCCGTACAAGTCATGGTTCCGGCTGCATTACGAGTATTACCACAATTATCAGTTTGGATAAAAGTACCGCATTTGGTATTTGTGGCCGGAGACCAAGAATCGGCCTCACAACAAACTCCGGCGGTATTGCAACTGGCGCAATCAGTCGGACAAGGCTTGTCCTGGATACAACGTAAAGAATATAATTTGGAATCATTGGCGGCCTGGAATTCATCAAATGACGATCCGGCTCCCAACAAACGATACCAATTGCCGGTATTGCCAATGGTGGAGCTCCAAAAACTGCTAAAACTGTTGCGATCATAAAAGATGGTGGAAGTAACTCCAGTCTCGGCGGAACCGGTCAAAAAAGCTTCAAAACCACTATCGCCATTTTGTCTCAAATTATCGCCGGGATTATTTTCAAACGAACCGACCAAAGTGGCATATTCTTCCTGACTGGGGATATGATAACCGGTGGGACAAATACCGCGAGAAGATGGAATAACGGAATTAGCCATAACCTCTGAGGCTTTATACAAACGGCCCTCGGCCTCGCAATAAGTATTATCATTATTATAACAAACACCAATATTGGTCATAATTTGAATTTGGTTGGAGATCTGGGCTAAAACCGGGAAAGGCCGGAATAATAAAGCTAGGGCTTTCTGCCACCAAGATGATTTGGGAACAGCCTTAGCCTGAATATCAACAATCGTTTCGGAATTATTAACCGGATAAGAATAAGAATAAGGGACGTTTAAATTATCGGCCAACCAACACTGACCACCGATTAAAACCGTTTTATAATAACCGCCCTGATTTTTGACCTCGCCGGTTTGATTCCAAGGACCGCCGGGATATTGAACTAATTGTTGGCCACAAAAACTCTCCACCGTCAGATCATATTCTTTCTCGGCCGAAGCTCCATATTCGTTATAGGCCGTAATCTTAAATTTATAATTACCAATATTAACGGGCATACCGGAGATCAGGCCGGTATTGGGATCCCCCACAAAACCACTCGGTAAATCAAGACCCTCCAAACCGGCAGAATCGATGTGACTATAGCTATAAGTGGTGCTTTGATTTTTGGTGTTGAGGTTATTTACCTGGCAAGAATAACTTTGATACAAACCCGCCTTCTTATTACAACTGAAATCTAATTGGGGCGGATTGGATTTTAATTTAATGGTAAAATTCTTTTCTGATTTTTTACCCAAGGAATTATAAACGGACACCTTATAATTTAAATTGGTATCACTATTATAATCCGAAGTGTTAATGGTGCCATAAATATTTAAACGATAACGACCGTCGGCTTCGGTATAAATCTTGCCCTTCAAACCATTATTTAAATAAAAACAATTAGTCGTTGTTCTATTAATTCGCCACGCCCCATTGACCGCCAGAATATGAGAACAACCTACCGGTGGCCTGATAGCGCCGCCACCGATATCAATCGGGACTATTAATTTCCCGGAAGTAATCGGTTCTATTAATTTATTGGCGGAAATACCTATTTCCAGCGGAAAAGCAGCCTGGCGTTGAGCCAGAGCCGGGGTGATAAATAGATTTGAAAGGTTTCGCAACCAATTAGAAATGGCCGAGGCTAAAGAAGAATCAAAAGATAATTCCAGATAATCAAAATTGGCGTCATCAAAATAAAGATTATAGTCTAAACTATTATTTGGGTCACCGCTCAAATCATAGTCAACGTCGGAAGTGGTGATAACCGGAGCGCCGGCTGTAATCTTAATGACTGTCGAAGTGGTAACACTGGCCCCATTGCTGTCAGCCACTCTTAAAGTGATATTATAATCCCCGGTGGCACCTGATTGAGTCGACCATAATTTCTTTTGTTTGGGATCGTTGGTTGATTTTAAAATCGGTCTGGCACCGCCGTCCCAAGAAGACCAATAACCGGAAGATTCAAAACCATCAACAATCGAAAAAGTCAGCGGATTACCATCCGGATCTTCAGCCTTAATATAACCGTTAAACTCTTGACCGGCTACTCCGTTTAGATTCATGGCCACGATTATCGGAGAATTATTGCTGGCACCGGTATATCCCACCGGAGCGGTAGTCCGACAATTAGCCACCCCCAAATTGGTTAGGTTATTGTCATAAGACATAAAACTGAAATTGGTTTCCATGTTGGCACACAACTTGTAGTTAGAGCCATTAGTGTCCGTCGTATAAGCCATGGCATAGCTGCCGGCCGGCAATTCCAGATTAACGCTATTGGAATTATTATAATATTTCTTGGTGGTGCCGTTCCAGCAAGTGACACTGTCAAACCCGGCCATAGTAGTGGTGGCATTGGCAACCGTGTTGCAAGTTCCAATTTTGTTAATCGGATCCACCAAGCCGGAGGCTCCCAGCTGAGATATAAAAACATTTTGCCAACTGGGCCAAGTGGAAATCACCGCTTGCGGCAAAAATGTACCGGCGGACAAAATCGGATATTTATTATGCAAATTTTTATAAGCCTTGAGAGACTGATTAATAGCATTTAGAGACTGCAATCTTTTGACATCTCGGAGCAAACTGGATTTAACACTGGTGCAGAGAGCCCCGCCGGAACAATCAGCGTCGCTCAAACATTTATGAGTGCTGATACATTTGAAACTAGTGCAAGCATAATCGGCCGCACTACCGCAATCGCTGACATTGCCACAATTTTTAAGCGGAAAAGAACAGGCGCCTAATTGGCTATTTATATTATTATTAAATTTCCAATTGGATAAAATTTTACCAAAGACATCAGTCGTTTGCGCCGTCGCATTTTGATTATAGGTAATGATATAAATATTGAAATAAATCCGAGATAAAACACAAGTTCCGGTTCCGCAGTCGCTATTATTGGAACAAGCCGGTGGCGAACTGGGAGGGGCCGGAGGAGTAGAAGCCTCGGCCTTGCTAATGCCGAATATTTTAGAAAGAATAACATTAAACGTTGAAGTTGCCAGACTATCTCCGGGACCGCCACCGGGCAAAGAATAATTACATGAGCCTTTGAGATTAGTAGCCGCCACATAAACCGTCCGATTATCACGAATGGCATCATAACCGTCAACCTTAATCTTTTGCGGTGAACCGACAAATCCTTGTTTGGCATACCAATCATCAATACTATACTGAGCCGGGTTGGCCACGATTCGAACAGCGATAGCGTCAGTCTTGGCGCTATTTAAAGTATTTACCGGGACAACAGGAACAACCGGAACAACGGGAACAACAATTTGATTGCCCAACTCAATTTCAGCTGCCGAAAAAACCGAATTAGTTGCCAAATAAATTGACAGAAATAACACCAAGCTAATAAAAACATACCAAATGTTTTTACCAACTAATTTATGATTATTCATCTTGTTTATGAATATTAAAATTAATTATTGTTGAAAAAAGTAAGATTCTTTGAGAATATCCGGGATACAGAAACCACCGGAAACACAGTCGGCATCACTCGTACATTCCGTATTGCGATTATTACTGCAAACCTTACGAGCGGACAAACCCAGATTGATAATATCATCACCGGAAGAAATCGCCGGAAGATCATCGGCGGTAGTATTAGGATCGCCGGCGTCGCGGCAATAATAGAACTCATAAGTATAATTACCATAGTTTGCTCCGGCCATATCACGTGAAGGCGTCCAATCTTCCGGATTGACCACCGTCGGCCAAGGATTGGAACAAATAAAGACTCGAGCCGGAACTTCTTTATTTTTAGAAGCGGAATAATAAACATTAGCGGGGTTCATGACAGTTTGAGCTGTAACTAAAACCTGGGCATCGGTAATTCCGGTTTGAACACTAAGCAATTGCCGATTATCGGTTCCGTCCAAATCGGTTCCCGGAGCAAAATTAATTTTGCTGTAGTCACTGATATTCCAATTCCAAGTCCAACCATAGGCCGGCAGAGATTGCAGTTCTTGACCATTACTGCTTAAGGCTCGAGCCACATAAAGCTTGTCGCGATCAGCCACCGTATCAAAAGTGGCATTATTAGAATCACTGTCATTTTCACTTAACGGGTCATTAGAATTCTTTTGGAAAAGATATGACGTCGGGGTCAGACCGACGCGATCGACCAAGCATAAACCGGCCGTAGCGTTATTGTCATCTAAAGTTTTGAAATACCAACCGTAGGAATGCAAAAAGACCGGGCCATTAACACCGAATGGTCCAAAGTAGTTGGTTCCGGCCAAACCAGTGCCAGCCATACCAACTTTATAAGTGTTTAAAACTCCACCTTCGCCGGAAGCCGTAGAACTAGCCATATTTTGCAGATCCTTCTGCCCCTTAACGATTGCCACGTAATTGGTATTGGGCTGTAAAACAACTGAGGGGGTAAATTTCAAAATAGTTGTCGTGCTGGTATTCTCATAAGTGGCAACGCCCGGAGTAACACAATAAGTGGAAGAAAAATCCAAAGCGGCCATCGCTTGATTAGGATTAATCAGTCGGGCGATGCGATTAGATATTTTCCTAAATGTTCCCAAAATTCGGTTATAGATTCGAGCTAAAATATTTTGAGAGTTTATTTCTCCGCCTAAAGCCAAGTGAGATGTTCCGGCCGGACAATTACTGTTAGATGATTCGGCCAGAAGTAAAAAATTATTATTTAAAGAAGTCTTATCCATTTTTTCATTAAAAGTTAAAGAAATAATGGCATTACGACAAACATTTTGAACATTATTTAGAGGATTGGTGTTAATTACCGACGGACGAGCGTAGCAACAAGTATCAAAAGAACAGCCATTGGAAATTCCTCCGCCACATTGATTGTCATTTTGACAACCGCAACATAAACCACGATCATTGCCACTACAGCTTCCCTTATCAGCATGGCAACTTAGAGTCGGATTAATTAACTTGCAAGAATCATCAGCCGGAGCGACGTTTGGATCGCAACAACAAAAGCCACAACCGTTAACAGCCAAACTGGACGAAGAATAAGTTATCGGGGGGTAGCCACCACTAAGACAAGAGAATGGGCCACCACACACAGAAACATTACAAGTGGCCTGAGGAGAAGCATTAATATTAACGGGAGTATTACAAGACTCGCCGAAATGAGGGACATTACAGCCCGAAGAACAAGCTGATAAATTGGCATAAGTGCCATTAGCCGTCGGCAGGGTTAAAGCACATTGATCCGAATTTGGACCGCTCTGACAATTATAATAATCACAAGCCCCGGGAACATCACCGGTAGAAGGCACTTTATTGCCCGAAACACATTTTGGCGTACTGGTTCCCATATCCCAACAACAACCGGTTTTTGCCATACAAGCATTGGAATCGGTAGTTAGGGCGCAAGCCAAACCGGAAATATCAGTTGTACAGCCGGTGCATTGATTGCTGTTTTTAAAAACATAGTTAGTTAAAACATCAGTGGAAGTACTATAAATAGAAAGTGGGGTAGAAGTGGCGCATTGGTTGGTAGTAGTATTGGCACAAGCGTAAAAAGCACAATGACCATAATCGGTATTAACGGCTGGAGTGGGATCGACTAACCTGCCATCTCCACCGCGACAAATTCCATCTTTATCATCCCAACAACAAGTGGCGGCATGAGCAGTGCAATCATCAACCTGAGTTAAAGCGGTACAATCAACACAAGCATTATCTTTGCAAAGTTTGCCGCTGGTACCGGCGCAGTTACAAGATTGATCGTGTTCATCTTGAGTGCCACCGACGAAAGAACAACCGGAACAGACGCCAAAACCAGTATTGTCATCGGAGTTATCATTACCGCAAGTTCCCTCACAAGTTAAAGGCGCGCAACAGTCACGGGCATCCTGGCCTTTCTCGCAACAACAATCGCAGGTGGCCGAATCTTCTTTTTGACATTCGGTTCCGTTACACACTGATCCGGTCGCGCAAATGACGGCATTGTTAACACATTGACCGCTGTTATTACAATTAAAACCAGTGGTACATTTAGTACACTCGGTTAATGATTCACATTTATTGCCGCCAATATTAGTCCAGCCATTAGGACAAGTCGTGTTAACACTGATTCTCCAATGTCCGGTATTGCTATTTACCGCACCGACGCAAGTTCTATTAACAACATAAGAGATATCATTGGGAGCAGTACCTAAAGTATAAGGATAAGGTTCTGAAGGGTTACAGCTAATTCCGTTTTGGACACATTTATTCAAAGTGGAATTATAAGTGCAAGTATAGCCGGAACAACCTAAAATATTATTACAATCTTGCTGACAAGTTCCGATAGTTTGAGACACACCACCGGGATAAGGCGAACATTGGCCCGGAGAGTTCGGGCAGAAACCGGTCGGACAGGAATTACTGCCACCGCCTTTTTGAGCACAACTATAGAAAGACTGGGTGCCGCATTGCGGATCTGTTTCCGGACAAGGCTGGCAGGTGCAAGAAGCCGGGTCGCATTCCAAAGTTAAGCTATTACACATCGTATCATCGGCGTCACAAGTGGCGTTGGTTAAATCACTGTCGCAAGGGACAGACATTGAAGTTCCAAACTTCCATTCAAAAACTGAAGTGGGAACACTATTATAACAACCGTTGGTGGAGTCCATTAGAGCGATGGTGCATTGGCCTTGTTTGGGACTGCCGAAAGGACAACAATAAGGAGTACCGCCATTACATTCGCTATTATTAGTACAAGCGCCCACCAAGAAATTTAGGCTATTACCAATTTTGGCATTATCAACAATTTTAACCGGTCCGGTCACGGCGTCAATCGGGACATTGGCCGTTAGCTTGTTGGCATTATTATCGGAAGTAATGACGCCTGAAGCATCTTTATTATTATAAAATCGAGCCACGCCGGCATTGGATGAACTGAAATATTCACCATAGAAACTAATCAAAGAATTGGCCGGACCGCGGTTGGGCTCAACTAAACATAAACTGGGTAAGAGCGGAGCGGCCGAGTCAATCGAAAAAGTATCAGCCGAACTGATTTCATCCCAAGCGCCAATTTTCATTTTTAAATTATAAGCCCCGTTAGCTAACCCAGCCGGAACTTTGACTATCACTTGATTGTCGTTCCAAACGGAATGTAAACAAACGGCCGGGAAATTATAATCGGCCTCGGTGCTACCAAAAAATACTTGGCTGGTCCCGCGAGAATTACCGAAACCGTTGCCCCGAATAGTAACATACTGACCGGCACTGCCCAACGGCGGTTCAAAACCGGAAATGGAAGGCGGGGTCGGCGGTTCTTGATTCTTACGAAAAGCAACATAGTTACTTCTTTGGCTAGCCAGATTAACAATGAAAGTGCTCATAAAACCGGCACCCACATTTGGAACCAAAACCTGACCGGCGGTAGAAGTGGAATTAAAAGTAGAATTGATTCCTTTAAACTTATTAGTCTCATTGCCGAAATATCCGGCGCCACTCAAATTGTTTCCAAAATAACTGACACTGTCGCCTAAAATACCGGCCTCCGGTGTAATCCGACAAATACCCGGGCGAACAATAGTGTTAGCCATAAAATTCGGGATGGCCGGACCGATAGCATCATTAGTAGTGTCAAAATCAATCAAATTACTGTTTAAATTTCCGTTGACCACCTTAATCGGGCCGGAAGCGGCGCCACTGGGGATGGCGACAATAATCTCATTATTAGTCCAAGAATCAGTACAAACCGGATTAATTGTAGTGGGGTTTAAAGCTACTTGGTCATCGGTCAAATCAGCTTCACTTCCTAAAAATACCACCTGACTTAAACCGGCCGCTCTAGTACTGCGAACATCTAAATTAAAAAGCTGTTTTATTTTAGCGATTAAACTATTGGGGTGAAAATTATTAAAAGAGGTGGAGGTGCTGGAAGTGCCAAAATTATAACCATGGATTGAAATAATATTATTGGGAGCACCATTGGGAGCATCAGTATTGCAATCACCACCGACACTCAAACAGTCGTCATTAATATTACAGGAGAGGTTGGGACTGTTATCGCAAAAACCTCCGACCGGACTGATATCGGTAATCACCGGCGATCCCAAACAAGTGCAAGTATTAACATCACAGGTAAGCCCCTGACCGGCATCACACATATTATTGTCGGCGTCACAAGTGGCGTTGGTTAAATCACTGTCACAAGCGTCGCCAAAACTGCCGGGTGGGTTAGAACTGCAATTGGGATCGGATGGCGGACATGGCTGGCAGGTGCAATTATTAAAAGCCGAACAAAATAAACCGATTTGGCAACTGGAAGTGCTAAATTGGCAACCGGGAACAAGAGAATTATCATCACAGGTCATCCCCGAGCAACCATTACCGCTACAAGGTGGTAATGTTCCTCCGCCGTTATTATTACCTCCGTTTCCACCATTTCCGGTCGCACTAATTAAACGATTTAAAATAAAAGCGGCAATACCCCAAGAAGCTAAAATAATTACCAAGCCGATTACGCCGGCCTTCAGAATTTTCTTGGCACCTTCAATTTGTTCTTCATTTCCCTGGGAGCTCATCCATTTGAACCCGGCAAAAATAATAATACCCACGGCAATGATTCCCAAAAACAGCATGGCCACATTAATAATCCGAGCGACAATAGTCCGCGGGTCGCTGGCGCCCAATTGAATGACGTTACTGATTTCATTAGTGCCGACATCTAACGCCAAAACATTTTTAGCCAATAAAAATCCGCCTATCATTAAAGCTAGGAGGACAAAAAATTGACTAATTTTTGTCTTGGAGAGCATGGCCAAAATATTAAATTACCAGCCGACTGAGAGGCTCTAAAATGACCCCCGAATCGCTTTACTTGCTGGCTGTTTTGTAATAGAATTATATCATAATAATAAAAGGATGACAACCATTTTATGACCATTGAACGGGTAATAAAAAAATTTACCGACAACCATCCCAAAGTGGACGCCGACTTGATTCGCTTGGCTTATGAATTTGCCGAAAAAGCTCATGATGGCCAGACCAGAAAAAGCGGCGAACCGTATATTCAGCACCCTCTGCATACCGCTTTTGTTTTGGCGGAAATTAAATCCGACCTGCCGACGGTTGTCGCCGGTATTTTGCATGACGTTCCGGAGGATACCAGCATCACTTTAGACGACATCAAAAAAAACTTTGGTGAAGAAGTCTATAACTTAGTGGCCGGTATCACTAAATTGGGCAAAATCAAATATCGGGGAGTGGAGAGATATCGGGAAAATCTCCGCAAGATGTTTATCGCCATGGCCGACGATTTACGCATTATTTACATTAAATTTGCCGATAGATTACATAATTTAAGAACCTTGGAATCATTGCCGGAAGCCAAGCGGGAAAGAATTGCCAAAG
>Ga0172381_10004655_pt1 | contig 14137 bp, 13 predicted proteins | sample Leawel6488metaG_FD_119754 | JGI IMG/M metagenome (GOLD analysis project Ga0172381, IMG submission 119754) | Leachate microbial communities from a municipal landfill in Southern Ontario, Canada - Leachate well 64-88 metaG | ecosystem: Engineered > Solid waste > Landfill > Unclassified | place... | reverse complement strand
TTCATCTCACTCATCCTTTCAATTATTCTTTCTAAAAGGATTGTGGGATACTCTCTCTTTCATTTGATCAAGGATTGCTTCCCCTATTTCGCCATTTCATCGGTGTTATGTGGCATTGCATACCTAATTAGCCTGCCCATACAGAACAATTTCCTCTACATTGGCGTGTGCATCATCTTTGTCGGTTCGCTCTATCTGCTGGCCTGTAAAATATTTAAGCTGGATGCTGCAATGGATGTCATTCTTTCACTGTTGAAAAAGATAAAAAAATAGATCCTTTTTCTATCTATTCGCGAACAAATGCATCAATCCAGGTAATGCTGCTCTTATTCACAATCCGACAGTTATACAGATGTGAAAATGCTTCCAGTACATGGTAGATTTTTAAGGCTCTGGCCAATATGGTGAACATTTCATGAACTTTAATGGGTTCCCCAAACTTGTTACGATGAGCCATCATTTTAGGATTCCCTTCATAGAAGTGTTTGTCCTTTATATACAGGACGTTGTCTCTACCCAAAATCAAATCTTCATGCCAAGAATGGTCTGCACCCCAGATTACAATCTCTTTGGGAGACATCTTGATGCAAAAAAAAATGGCTGCAATAAGAACATTTCGGAATGGCGGTGTTGCCAAATCGTGTTTATAGAAAAGTCTGTTCAAACTTTCACTTCCGTCATAGACAGGAACCACCCTGATAAAATCCAGCACGATATTCTTGTTTTCCATCAATCGTTTTACAAATGGGCTTTTTCTGGCAGTATGTGAAAGCAGCAGATGTAAAGGCCATTGCGTCTTTAAGATAAGCGCATCAGAAATGGATTTCTGAAGTCCTTTTATCCTTTCATCGGTTGTTTCAATAAAGAAAGCAGGATCAACCAGAATATAATACTGAGGTTTTAGTTTCTCAAAATAATCGGTACAGGCAAAAGAATTGACCACCATGATGGAGTCGGATTCAGATAAATCAGAAAGAAGAGCAGGGTAATCATCCTTCAATGATGGACCGTTTCCAAGTACATGGATACGCCCATTAATCCTGATTCCCATTTTCCGGACACAAAAAAGGCCGGGCAAATGAAGAATCACAACCAAGATGTTGACAAGTGACTTGAAAAAAATTGTTACAAGATTGAATATTCTGGTCATAATTGATATATTCTTATTTTCTTTTGTTCATGAGACACTCTGCCATTTCCCAGTCAAAAGGGGTGTCTATATCCAGAGAAGATTCCTCGTCCATCACAAATTTGAGTTTTTTGGTCATCCGGCCAAGACCTGTACTTTTTAAAGACTTGATATCAATAACATATATAGCACCGTTATATTCAAAATAGTTTTCACATTCCTGCCTTCTGTCTGCATTTTTATTGATGGTCAGTTCCAGAAAACCAGTTTCATTTTCGTGACATAATACAGAAGCACAATGAGATTGTTTGACGGAAACAACCATTTCCAAATCCTCACGGTACAGCTCCAGTGCTTGTTTAATCTGCTTACTAGTTCTGAATGGAGAGGTGGGCTGTAGCAGAACAAGAAGGTCATAATTTCTACCCTGGTTCTCATAAAAGTCCACTGCATGGACAAGGACATCATTGGTCGTTGCATGATCTGTAGCAAGAGCGTCAGGCCTTTTAAACGGAACCGCCAGCCCATAATCCTCAACAACCCGAATGATTTCATCATCGTCTGTTGAAACACAAATATTTTCATCCGTTGTAAGTGATCTCGCTACATCAATGGAATAGCAGATTAATGGTTTCCCACCCAAATTCATGATGTTCTTGTGAGGAATGCCTTTGCTTCCGCCTCTGGCTGGAATCACATATAATATTTTCATTTTCGTTTGATTTGCAATTTGTCTCCAAGTTTGATCAGAGATGTTCTACCAATTCCTGCACTCTTTTGTAATCTTCATGCTTGCCTATATCAATCCAATATCCAGTCAGTGGGAAACGCACCACCTTGTATCCATCCGTTGCCAGTTTCTTAATCAAATCAGTGGCATCATAATAAGTATTGTCAGGAATCTGATCCAGGAGTTCTCTTTTTATCAAATAGATACCGGCATTCACATAATAATCGTAAGCCGGTTTTTCTTCAATTCCCTTAATGGCACTCTCTTCAAGGTCAAAAACGCCATAGGGTATATTCACGGTATAGGGAATGGCAGCAGCCAACACATCAGCTCCACAGTTCACAAAGCTCAGATAAAAATATTCGTAATCAATATTGGTGAAAAGATCTGAGTTCATCACCAAGACAACATCGTTATGGAAAGTGTTCACGAACTTCAGGGATCCCATAGTACCCAAAAAGGCAGGTTCTCTGACACATTTGACCTGTATTCCTTCCCTCGGCTCTTCAAAATGCGATTCAAGCTGTTCTTTCAGGTAATTCACCGTGACGGATATATGCTCTACACCAAAAGAAATCAAACGGTCCACATTATAGTCAATAATAGCCTTACCACCGACTTTCAGCAAGGGTTTGGGCGTATGTTCTGTCAGAGGGCGAAGCCTTTCTCCCTTACCTCCTGCCATCAGAACAGCATCAAAAGGCAAAATGGATCTGCGTTTCTTTAAATTGTAGACCCGAACGATATGTCTTCCAGTGTCAAGAGTAGGAAGCAATATGATACCAGCCTCCCGGAAAGCTTTAATTTTTTCTACATCCACATTGTTATCTTCCACATAACGAAAATCGGTATGCATAGCATTGACCACCTTTTCTTCCAACGTATACCCTTCCACCAGTTTTCTCCGGATATCACCGTCGGTTAAAGTTCCGGTCATACAACCATTCTTGTCGATGACAAATAGGGTAAGCACATCTCCCGATAATTTGTTGAGCGTTACCAATGCATCTTTGATGGACGCTTTCTCCGAAATAATATATTTTTGAAAATCTATCATATATCGATATTGTAAAAAGATTTCTGAATAATATTTTCCAGCGGATAACCTTTGATAACCTCTTTGATACTCTTGATCGTATCAGCTTTATAATATGGATTCTGCCCTTTTTCGGCTTTTTTCAGCATCGTTTCTGTAAGTGCAGATTGAAGACCTTCAACAATTTCCTCATAAGTGCTTCCACAATGAATGACGCTTGGACCGGAGATTCTTCCTCTTTGCCGATCGCCGATATTCAACGTTGGCTTTCTAAAAGACGGAACCTCTACCAACCCACTGGAAGAATTGCCCACCACAACGGTGATATATTGCAGTAATGATAAATAACGTATTTTCCCCAAGGAATTAAAAACCACAGCCTGATCTTGGTGGGCATCTACATATTCTTCAATCATAAGTCTGATGATACGTCCATCTGTATCCGAATTGGACATGGTGAAAATAATCCGGTAATCCCTTAGTTCTTCCAAGGCTCTCAAAAGATTCCCGCATTGTTCCTGAGCTGTGGCATTTTCCAATGTGACTGGATGGAAGGTGACCAATATGGATTTTTCTCCCAATGTGAAGTCAAGATTTTTTTCTAAATCTTTTTTGGACATTAATTTGAGATTAGTGGCATTTTCCACGCCAATGGCTCCGACATAAAAAACCCGTTCCGGACTTTCTCCCATCTGGATGACTCTATTCCTATAATTTTCCGTAGAAGTAAAGTGCAAATGGCTCATTTTAGTGATGGCATGACGGATGGAATCATCATAGGCACCTTCCGTAATTTCTCCGCCATACAAATGAGCGACAGGGATCTTATAGAACAAGGCTGCGGTGACTGCTGCCAATATCTCATAACGATCACCCAATACCACCAGTAGATCTGGTTTCAAATCTTCATAGGCATCAGCAAAACCTATCGTTGCCAATCCGACAGATTTGGTCGTTCCATTTGAGGTATCCGATGAGAGCAACATTTCAACTTTCTTGTCGATGACAAAACCATCTGCCTCGATTTCCTTGTAAGTCAGACCAAACTCTGGAGACAAGTGCATGTTGGTCGCAATGACTTGCAGATGTAACGTTGAATCATCCTTTATAGAAAGCATCAGACCGCTTAAAAGTCCGTATTCAGCTCTACTCCCGGTAACTACACAAATTTTTCTCATAATTCAATCAAATCATCCGGTTGATAACTCTTTTTAGACACCTGACCTATCACAGAATCCCAAAGCATAGGAGAAACACCGGTTCCAGGCCGTTTGACTGTCAGGTTTTGTTCTGTGAACAGATCTCCTATGTTGATTTTTATTGCGGCTATAATGCTTTTTCTGGCAATAGCTATATTTTTACGTTCTGAGGATGTGACATGTTTATCTTCTTTGCCAAGGGCTTTTTCTATATTCCTGATAGCCAAAACCATGGCCATAAATTCATCTGGTTCAAGAGATGCTTTTTGATCTGGACCTTCCATCTTTTTATCCAGTGTAAAATGCTTTTCAATCACACAAGCACCCAATGTAACAGCAGCAATTGGAACCTCGATGCCTTCGGTGTGGTCTGAATAGCCCACCTTGACGCCAAACTTGGCAGCCATCGTATTCATGGCTCTCAGGTTCACGTCTTCCATTGGAGTCGGATACTCCGTATTGCAATGCAGCAAAATTACTTTTTTGTTGCAAAGTCCATTTTTATATAGAATTTCTAATGCGGCACCTATTTCATCCATTTCGCACATTCCGGTGGAAAGAATGACTGGAATACCTAATTTTGCCACTTTCCTCAAATAGGGCAAATTGGTAATTTCACCAGATGGAATCTTGAAATAATCCATATCCAGGGTACTCAGCAGATCGATTGAAACGAGATCAAAGGGTGTAGACAAAAAATGGATACCCACTTCATCACAATAATCTTTCAATGGTTTGTAATCCTTCAAAGGGAGATGAATCTTACGGCACATTTCCAGTTGCGATTCATCATTACCGGTATTGACTTTCTGATATTCGGCCATGACAGCAGACCTTGAAATCACCAGTTCCGGAACTGCAGTCTGGAATTTTATATAATCTGCTCCTGCTTCTTTTGCAGCCAAAACCATTTTTTTCGCAATCTCATAATTGCCATTGTGGTTTACCCCTGCTTCTGCTATGATTATTACATTTTTCATCGACATGATATTATTTCAGCAAAACATTTCAGTTTTGTCAGGAATTCTTTTTCTCACGGAGGTTTTTCACTCTTATTTCTTCTTTTTAGATAATGTATTCAGTATTTCTGACCAATTGTCTCTGAACTGCAAGGCTCTATCGTCAATCCAGACATCACCTACGGGCTTTCCCATAAACAACTGATGATATTTTATGCCATTCCTTTTTAACCAGTCTACCGTCATCTCATATTCCACCCATGTCCTTGCAGAGTAGATGATGATGATATTACCTGCGTCGTAGAGCGCATTTACGGATTCTACTGCATGATCTTTCGGCTTGGCCAAACTGCGACTAAATGTTCTTTCTTCAGAACAGATGGTACCATCCAAATCAATGATTATCTGCATAAAAAATAACTTCTTTAAAATATCTTGTCATTAATACTCCTTCTTTCCATGTCAAAACTGGTTTCAGTTCGTTTCTTAAATATTCGCCGATAATAAAAGAAAGCATACCAGAACCTGCTCCAATACTTGCTATTACGCCGCCGCCCAATCTTGGGTTAATTTCCATCACATATACCTTACCTGTCCGGTTATCTTTAATGAATTGTATAGTGACCGGACCTCTGAAAAATCCAGTACTAAGTATCTTTTCAGATAAGGTAATAAGAGTTTCGTCACGAACTGTCTGTGACCTAACGACCTCGCCTCCTGCAGTCTCTAATCTAACTCTGGGCACTATTGAAAAAATATGACCGGCCGAAGACACATAGCAATCTACCGTAAATTCCGTATTATCTGCAATATATTCCTGAATCAGATAATTGTCAATGTCTCTAACCTTTTCATATCCTTCAAGGTTGTCAATGACCTGAATTCCTTTAGAAGCAGAACCTTCTCTAGGCTTGAGAATGACCGGAAATGTACAAACCTCTCCGTTTTTATAGGTTCGCGGCTGCTCGATACCGCTATGGTAAAACCATTCGGATGCCAGTTTTTTGTCAAACATTGTTTTGCAGGATTTAACATCTGAGCAAGGTATGAATACATCCGGGTACAGCGCGCGCATCTTGCTGGCCACCTCTACAGCCGAATCGACAAAAGGCAATACAATATTGATTTTGTTCTCTTTTATAACACTTCCCAAATCCTGATAAAGATTGGGATCCTTCCATTTTAAGCCAACAATTGCCTTCCCAACCAATGAAATGGGAACTTTTATATCCAATTCATAGGAGAAAATATTTATCTCAAATCCTATTTCTTTTCCATAACTGATAAAATGTTCAGCTAGAGAAACACGTTTAGCTCCGCCTAGAAACAGGATGTTTATTTCTTTTTTCATGATTTTACAATCTGACACTGCTTGGTAAATTGACAACTCTTTCTTCAAACCAAAAGGTATTATCCAAACCGTCCGTCTGACAATCCTGAAACATCGGCAATTTATTCATCAGACACCATACCGGCCGGGTCATCACACCATGGTCATTGGTATACTCCAGAAATTTCGTCTTTGCAACCTTGTCTTTGAGAAGGACCACATTCAACCAATAATTGGAATAGCATTCTTTTGGTTCCGAAAAGAATTCGATGTCCGGCACTGTCGCAAAATAAGTCTTGTACTTTTCTGCCGTTTCGCGTTTATTTTCAAGAAACTTATCCAGGTTTTCCAACTGGGCGCAGCCCAAAGCTGCATTGATATTGGGCATCCGATAGTTATAACCGATACAGTCATGTATAAATTCCCAGCGATGCGGCACTTTTGCCTGTGTCGTAATGTGCTTGGCAAAAGCAGCCAGTTCTTCGTCCTGAAAAAGTAACATACCACCACCACCTGTCGTAATGGTTTTGTTTCCATTAAAACTGATAGCACCAACTTTCCCAAAAGTTCCTGTATGACGTTCTTTATAGCGGCTTCCAAGACTTTCTGCTGCATCTTCAACCATCTCAACATGGTATTTTTTGCATACTTCTATCAGTTCATCCATATGTACAGGGTGACCAAAGGTATGCATCGGTACACAAGCCTTAATTCTTCTGCCAGTCTTTTTGTTGTAGCAACTACCCCCCTTCATTTCTGCATTTGCCTGCAACCACTTCTCAACAGCCACTGAAGAAAGTCCCATCGTGTCGAGGTCAACATCAATAAATACAGGGTGTGCCCCGATATAGCTGATAGCATTGCAAGTAGCAACAAAAGTAAGTGCTTGGGTCAGGACCTCATCATCCCTTTCAACACCGACAAGCATCAAGGCCATGTGGAGGGCATTCGTGCCATTCATACAGACCACAGCTTTATTCGCACCCGTATATGCTGCCATCATGTCTTCAAAACGGTCAACGAATTTTCCGACGCTGGACACAAATGTAGTATCAATGCATTCATTCAGGTATTTTTTCTCGTTTCCTACAAAACAGGGAGCATGAAGAGGAACCTTTTCATCGGTACCATAAAGCTGATGAATAAATTTTACAACGTCACTATACATTGTATATATCTGATTTATACTTATTTAGATTTTTATTGTCGATAATCCATTCAATCGTCTCACGTAATCCGGCTTCAAGGGAATAAGATGGCGTATATCCGGTCAGAGACTTAATTTTGCTGTTATCTCCCAACAAGCGAAACACTTCCGAATTTTTCGGACGCAAACGCTGGGCATCTTCCACGAACTTCACATCGGAGTTCATCATTCTGGCAATCAACTTCATGGTGTCACGCATCGATATCTCACAATTGCTACAAACATTCACTTCCTGACCGATGGCCGCATCGCATTTGGACAATTCGATAAATCCTTTGCAAGTATCCTTGACAAAATTGAAATCACGGGTAGGCGTCAAATCGCCGAGTTTGATTTCTTTCTTACCATTGGCAATCTGTGTAATGATGGTCGGAATGATTGCTCTAGCAGACTGACGGGGACCATAGGTGTTAAATGGGCGCACAATGACCACCGGAAGTCCGAAGGCATTATAAAAACTCATTGCTATTGCATCAGCTCCAATCTTGGTAGCTGAATATGGTGATTGCGGTTGTTTGGGATGCTTTTCGTCGATGGGAACATATTGGGCTGTTCCATAAACTTCGGAAGTAGAAGTAACCAAGACCCTTTTAACGCCGTTTTCTTTCGCAGCCTGGCAGATATTCAACGTGCCCTTCACATTTGTGTCAACATAGCTATCAGGAGCAATGTACGAATAAGGAATGGCAATCAAGGCTGCAAGATGAAAAACCGTCTCCACATCCTTGGTGATAAGCTTGCAGAAGTGTGGGTCACGGACATCTCCCGTAAGAACTTCCAGGTTGGGATGTTTGAGCTCTTCCAGCCAACCCCAATCATTGAAGGAGTTATAATAGGACAAGGCTCTGACTTGATAACCTTGTTCCAGTAACATTTCAGTCAAATGAGAGCCGATAAAACCATCTGCTCCGGTTACTAATACTTTCATAACAATTGCGCAAAAAAAGGTTCTTGATACCAAGGATAGAAAGATGCCTTCATATTAATATAGTATGGACAAAAATACGGAAAAAAGTTTGTAAAAAAACAAGTATATTTGCCAAGAGGCTTAAAACATTAAAGTGATACCGGTGCCTATCCCAGATTTGAATTATGAATATCCTTATTCTTAACACTTTTGAAACAAAAGGTGGTGCAGCAGTGGCAGGGAAACGCCTTACTGTAGCTCTGCAAAAACAAGGAATACAAGTTTCATTGCTGGTAATGGAGAAAAAGACTTCAGACACTTTTGTCTCAGCAATTGGGACTTCGGTTTTTCGAAAACTTTTGACAAAATGGGCTTTTCTGTCTGAACGTTTGCAGATATTTCTCACAAACCGATTTCATCGGGAAAATTTGTTTTCTGTTTCTACAGGCTCATCAGGAGCATGCATTCTTCATCATCCTTTGGTAAAAAAAGCAGACATCATTCACCTGCACTGGATCAATCAGGGATTTCTATCCTTGCAGGACATTCATGCATTAATAGATCTTGGGAAACCCATTGTCTGGACCATGCATGATATGTGGCCATGTACTGGCATCTGTCATCACGCCAGAGATTGCTCCAGATATCTTGAAAATTGTGGCAATTGTATGTTTCTTCATACTCCTTCTGTCAAAGACCTTTCCTATCGTGTCTTCCAAAAAAAGAGACAATATCTTTCCAATTCAGATTTGTGGTTTGTAACATGCAGTAGATGGCTTCGCCTTTTAGCCGAAAAAAGTGCGATAAAATCAGGAAATCACTTTTATAATATACCAAATCCGATTGATACGGATTTTTTCTGTCCAGGAAACCAGAAAACTGCACGCCAGCTTCTCAAACTTCCTGAGAATAAAAAATTAATTTTGTTTGGCGCATCGATTGCATCTGACAAACGCAAAGGAGTGGATTATCTGATTGAAGCAACCTATCTGCTTTCAGATTTGAAAGATGAAGTGGAATTAATATTCTGTGGACAAGTAAAAGAGGAACTCTCTGCAACTTTCGGCCTGAAAGCACATGCACTTGGATATATTTCAGATCCAGAAATGGTTGTAAAAATGTACCAGGCAGCTGACTGTTTTGTCATACCTTCCCTCGAGGAAAATCTCCCGAATATGATCATGGAAGCAATGGCTTGCGGCATTCCCTGTGTCGGATTTAATACTGGTGGTATCCCGGAAATGATTAAACACCAAGAAACTGGCTACGTTGCCCAATATAAATCTGCTGAAGATTTAGCTTCAGGTATTCGCTCCCTTCTTGAAAAATGTGATGACTTATCATTCAAAAAAAACATTAGGACTTTCGTCCTGGAAAATTACTCAGAAAGTATCATTGCCAAACGTTATATACAATTATATACAAATGCTCTTAAAAGCAAAAACTCAGGGACAATAAAAAAAGCAGAATAATGCAGAATGAATTAACAGATAGGGATTATTGGTCACAGTATTGGTCCAACTATCAATACGAAAAAATCCCGTCAAAGACCATCTACGACAAATATATTCCTACCCTGAAGGAAAAAGAATCTTTTATTGAAATAGGTGGATTCCCGGGAATCAATGCTGCCTATTTCTACAAAAATGTCTGCAAAGATGTAACCTTACTGGATTTTTACGTAAATCAGGCCATCGTTTCCAAATTTGAGCAAATCAATCAGCTTCCTGAAGGATCTATTCATTGCATTGAATCTGATTTCTTCAAATTCGACAGTAACAGGACTTATGATATTGTATTTTCTTTCGGTTTCATCGAACATTTTGACGATACCAGGGATGTCATTGAAAGACATACCAAACTATTGTCAGAACATGGACAATTATTGATCATTCTTCCTAACTTAAGAGGCTTGAACGGATGCATTCAATGGCTCTTTGACAGGAAAAATCTTCGTGCCCACAATCTGGAATCGATGAAAATCGATCTTCTGAAAGATATAATGAAAAAGACAGGGATGAAATCCTGGAAAATTGATTATACCAGGAAACCCATGGTCTGGCTGGAACCAAAACCCGGAATCTTGAATAAAACAGGAAGGACATTGATTAAATTATTCAGCTATAGCATCAAGATATTCCCTATTAAAGGCTGGTTACTCTCACCCTACATTATTATCACGGCTCAAAAATAAACAATCATGGGACCTCAGATATCTCTCATAACCATTACATTTCAGGCCGAAAAGTATTTTGGCCGCACAGCAGAAAGTGTATTGAGGCAAACATATCCTAATATCGAATATATCATCATAGACGGAAACTCCAAAGATGGGACAATCTCCCTGATCAAAGACTATGAATCCAAATTTAATTCAAAAGGGATTCCCTATCACTGGAAAAGCGAACCAGACAAAGGCATTTATGATGCCATGAATAAAGGCCTCCGTGAAGCATCCGGAGATTATGTCTGGTTTATGAATGCAGGTGACAAAATTGCATCAAACGATTGTCTGGAGAAAATCATGCACACCATTCCAGGATATTCATACCCTATATCCGTGAATCCAGAAACTGATCTTCCTGATTTTATTTATGGAGAAACAAAAATCGTCGATGAAAAGGGTTATATTTTGGGAGACCGCCGCCTGAGAGCACCGGAAATTCTGACCTGGAAAAGTTTCACGATGGGGATGCTGGTATGTCATCAGTCTATGCTGGTGAAACGGGTTTTTGCTCCTCCTTTTGATCTTCAGTACAAGTATTCAGGCGATTTTGACTGGACCATCCGTTGCCTTCGAAAATCACAAACCATCCACAATACCCATCTGGTCCTATCCCACTTTTTGGATGGAGGCGTTTCCAAGAAAAAGATGTGGGCATCTCTGAAAGAGCGTTTTATAATCATGGCAAAGAATTATGGATGGTTTTCGACAGCACTTCACCATGTTTGGTTTATATGCAGGGCGGCTTGGTTTAAGCTATTCCACGGTTGGATTTAAAAACAGAAGAAACTGTCATATATGAAGGGGAGCCTCTTCTGTTTTATGTCAAGGCTTATCAAGCCTCTTTCTTATTCTTCTTCATAAAATTCATTCCGAGAGCGACCATAATCAATAAGATCAATCCAACCATTGCAAGGAGAGACAAGTTCTCCACACTCTTAAATGATTTGGGTGCAAAATCAAATTGGATAACATGATTCCCAGCTGGAACAACCATTGCACGAAGAATATAGTTTGCACGAAAATAAGGAACGTCTTTGTTATCAATTCTAACCTGCCATCCTTTTTCATAATAGATTTCAGAAAATACCGCCAACTGTTCCTTGGTGGTGTTTGTTTGATAAGTCAGATGATTGGGTGCATATCTAACCAAAGCAATTTTTGAAGTGCTATCCTTGGTAAAGGACTTTCCTGCAATTTGTTTTTCAAATCGTTTATCCACAATAAGTTCCTGAGCAGGATCAAAATGACCGATTGCTGCTATTTCTTCGTCAGCATTGTTGACCATTCTGGCAGAGCCTACAAACCAAGCAGCACCTAAGGCTTCCGGATTGCGTTCGACGACAGGTTGTTTAGATTGATCCGGTACAATGAAATAGCGTGTATTCAGCATATTCAAAATCGGCATGTTCAAGTTCGTTGACAAATAGTGGTCGATCACATCCTGATAACGGCGTAATTTCGCTGCATGATAACCACCAATCGAACGGTGATAGTATGAAGTACTTGCATCCTGGAACGGACTTACCGTCAAATTAAAGACCCTGTAGCCCAAATCTTTATCCTGCAAGATCATTTTATCAGCTTCCGTTGCTTTCCATGCAACCACGGTCTCTCTTTTAGGTACAAAGTGGCTTTCATTCAAATAACGCTTATCGATGGACCACAAATCGACAAGAATCAAAGCTGCTACAAAGAAAATGAACAGGCCCTTTTTGATTTTATTTTTCTGATACAACAACAAACAGCCAACCCCAAGTGCTATAATGAAAACAGAGCGAAGAGCATCCGATTGCAGAATGGCTACACGGGCAGATTCCAGACCGGCCATATAGATATTGATCTGACCCCCAGCATTGGGATTTTGTTGCAACATCTGGGCAAACTGCTGTGTTTCGTTTTGGCTGAAAAAATGAAAGAATAATTTTGGAGCTACCCAGAAAATGAAAGCCAGACCACCGGTTAAACCAAAGCTAATCCAAAAACCCTTGGCCTTTACTTTAATAATTTCCGGTTTTTTAATAATTTCAGACAATGTCAACATTGCCAGTATCGGAATACACAGCTCAGCCACAATGAGTATGGAAGAAACCGTTCTGAATTTATTGTACATAGGAAAATAATCCAGGAAGAAGTCGGTCAAAGGCATCCAATTCTTTCCCCAGGCCAAAAGTATTGAAAGGACAGTGGCAAAAAGTAATGACCATTTGATGCCACCTTCTACCGCAAAAAGTCCAAAAAGGAAAAGGAAAAGCACAAAAGCTCCCACATAAACAGGACCAGCTGTAAAAGGCTGATCTCCCCAGTATCGGTCACTATTGGCTACATCCTGCTTGAAGTTTGGATCTACATTTTTCAAAAATTTGGGATCAGAACCAATGGCTGCATTCCCTCCACCTTTTATATTCGGAACCAGTAAAGAAAAGGTTTCTGCTTTTCCGTAACTCCAGTCCGTAGCATAACTTCTATCCAAGCCAGAAGTCTTATCATTGACATTCGCTGTCAACTCTGATTTTCCACGGATGGTATCCTTGCTGTAGTCAGCCGTAAAAAATAAATTTGTCGCATTGACTCCCACAGCCAGAATAGCACCCAGAATCAATGCACCACTGGCTTTTGTAAAGTTCATGTATGTCTTGTTCTTGATAGCTATCACCAATTCGTAAACCAGATAGGGTACGACTGCAAAAACAAAGAAATAGTATGTCATCTGGATGTGGTTGGCCAACAGTTGCAAGGCAAAGAACAAACCGAAGACTGCTGCTCCTTTCAGATATTTACCCTTGTATGTCCAGATAATTCCGGCAAAAGTAGGTGGTATCAATCCCAAGGCCATAACCTTCCATAAATGTCCGGCTGTAATGATGATAATAAAGTACGACGAGAATGCAAACGCTGTTGCTCCAATAATTCCAATCCACGGATTTACCCCAAAGGCACACATCAGAATGAAGAAACCAAGCATATATAAAAACAAATGTCCGGCCGGAGACGGCAGGCCTGCTTCAAAAAGCTTACGAATATTGAAAAAGGGATATGATTTGTAACTTGGAGAAATTTGATAAGCAGGCATACCACCAAACATGGAACCTGTCCATAAACTTTTTTCACCAGTTTCCTCACTATAGGATTTGATATCCTGCCCCATACCAGCACCTTTTCTGGTGTCCATCTGGTTGAGTCGTTTCCCCTCCAGAATCGGAGAACAATAAATGACCGATATGGCGAAAAAAACCACAATTGCTACCAAATAAGGTAAAATGTCTTTTTTGAAATCCAAACCTTTAAACATAATCGTTGATTTTTATTTGTATAATTTTTCTTGTCCTTTCAATTCCTTGGATGCATGGCCGGTCAAAGCCTCTTCCATAAAGCCCATTCCATATCCGAACAACTGCGCGTATGCAGCCACAACC
>Ga0172381_10004654_pt1 | contig 14140 bp, 20 predicted proteins | sample Leawel6488metaG_FD_119754 | JGI IMG/M metagenome (GOLD analysis project Ga0172381, IMG submission 119754) | Leachate microbial communities from a municipal landfill in Southern Ontario, Canada - Leachate well 64-88 metaG | ecosystem: Engineered > Solid waste > Landfill > Unclassified | place... | reverse complement strand
CTTTATAATATTATTATACTATATTATATGTTTATAGTCAAAAAAATAACCACCTGGATAGGTGGTTTAGGAGATAAAACATATTTTTTATGAGGTTATTCTTTGATTATAGATGTGAGTTTAACTATATTTTCATTGAGTTCTGACATAATTATTTTATATTTTTCTTTTAAAATTTCATTATCAAGATAATTTTCAAAATCATCTAATTTTTCTTCAATATTCAAAAGAATATTTCTAAACTCTTTTTCATCCATTATAAAACCTTCTTCCTAATGAAATATTCCTTTTATTCTATAAAGGCCATAACCTGGATTCACCAGATTTTTCAGGATAATCATATTCATGATCTATTAATTCATTCTCATTAAATAATTCATCACAACATTCACAAGAGTCTGTAATATCTGTTATATCTATGCAATGAATTTTTAATGCCCATTCACAACAAGATAAATAATATGAATCCCAATATTCATTAATTACTTTGAATGGTTTGTCCATTTTATTAATTAGATTTGGGATACAATTGTAGTAATTATGAAATTCAGGCTTAATTTTAACTACTTTCATTTCTTCCATTATATAACCTCCTTCTTATAAAATCCTTATTGTTATGGCATATAGAAGAATAAATAAGATTATGCCATAAGGAGAAGAATTCTATTTATAACCTTTAAAATAATTACTAATACCTTCCATCAAACAACATTGATCATCACTGAATCCTGTGGTGGTAACTCCAGCATAAAAACAAGTTTTTCCTTTTGATGCTTGAATACCTGCATTATAAGCTTCATTAATCATTCTATTAGCATCAGTAGGTTTAGACCATTTATGGATAGATGCTACTGAAATAGTAGCTTGCTCTAACCATTTATTAATTTTAAGATAGTTTCCTTTATTATCTATCATTTTTCTACCTCCCAAAATATTTTTTTATTCAGTTTACTATTGCTAATAAACTGACTAAAAATTACTTTAAAGATAAATTATAATTAATCTGTTTTTGTAAATTTTCATTAAAGGTATTTATTAATTTAATAGTCCATTGGTTAGGATGATTTTTTAAATTCATTATATTACCTTGGAGTCCACCTTCAATATTACCTTTATTAATTTCATAAAGTTTGTTATATGTTTCTAAAAGAGAATTAATTGCTATTTGCTTTTTAGTCATTGTTTACCTCCTATTTTATTCTAAAATCCTTATCCCTGCTATCTGGTTAGAAATAGCAGGAAGTAGAATTTTAATTATCTATTAGGATATAAATTTTTCTCCCAAAAATTCTTTGCAACAATAACCTGGATTTCACTTGGATATTTTAAAACAATTATTTTAGTGTTACCTTGTGCAATTGAATAATGATCTTTTTCTGGATGATTTTCTAAATACTCTAATGCTTCTTGCACCCATACATCAATTATTACATCTGATTTGTCATTGTTGCCACCTTGATCTAGTTCAATTGTGTTAAATTGATAATAATCTTGTGGAAATAATAACATTCTGTTAACCTCCTTTCTTAAAATAATTTTATCCAGCTTACTATTTCTAGCAAGCTGACAAAAATTATCTGGCATAAATAGCTTCAAAAGAATTCTTGTAAAGAGGTAAAGGATCAAGTTGGTTTAATACTTTTTCAATTTCTTTTTTTGTAGCAGGAACAAAAATAATATTTGCATCAAGATTCATGACTTCGCCCTTTTCAGTTGGTATACCATAAATGTACCAACTTTTACTGCCATTGCTCCAGCCAAGTTTATAACCTTTTTTGTTTGCTACTTCCTGGCGAATACCATATTGGGTACGCTGAGAAATTAAGGAATTGATTTGTTCTAACATTATATAACCTCCTTTTAATATTATTCTACTATTATTATACTATGTAATAAATTGTTATGCAAATTATTGGTGTTATTGTTATCAAATAAAAGTAAGATTTTATGGTGATGGTTGGGGTTGGTCTGTTATAGTAATTCTGTTATAGTAAATAAAAACAGACAAAAAAATAACTCCTGACTATGAGGAGTTAAAAGGTTGTTATTGTGTTATTCCTGATTATTGTTCTATTATTACTGGACTATTGTTAACATATTAAGAGTAAGCAATTCTTTTAACCTACTCCAATAAGTTGAATACCTGATTCTGTTATTGGAAATAGGTTTAAGAGATATGATTAAATCATGGTGCTTATTTGTTATGTTGGTAACAATGAAACGAGATCCATCATTCATAATTATTTCCTGACCTATTACTGGCATAGTGTTACCTCCTATCTGTTGTTATTGTATATTTTTATTATTTTGTGTTTTCCAGCTTGTAACCTAGAAAGCAAATTGTTATTGGGAGAATTAAGTAAGATACTAAAAGAAGTTTAGGAAATAATAATCCAGTATTCCACGCTTGAATAAATTCATTCATTAAAATTTCACCTCCTGTTAATGGATTATTGTTCTGTTATACATTATCTTTACATGATTATTATTTTTCTTTTTGTCTCTTCTGCGATAATTGCTTTTAACAGATATTCTGCAAACTTCTTTTTACCTATTTCGTTATTTTTAAAATTAGAAATAGGAATTATTTTGATGTTACCTGCTATTGCTTTTAGTTCCATGATTCCACCTCCTCTTCACTTAGATAAGAATTGTTATTCTGTTATGGTAAATTTAAAATATTCCATATTCGTATAAAGGATATTTATACCACTTCAATAAAGATATTAGTTCTGTTATATGTATTTTTACTGATAAAGTAAAACCTTGCCTAACTACAATATAGTTTCTGTTATATGTATTTTCAGAATAATTTTACTTGCTAGAATTATTAGAATAGTTTGACTGGTAGAAAATAGTCAATCTGGGATCACGCTGCCTGGTGTAGAACATACGTTTGTAAAGGTAATTTGCTTTACAATATGGAATAATACAATTATAAAGAATATCTATACATTGGCATTGTATCGGATATCTATATATCCATGAATACCATTATAAAAAGAATTGTAATATACTGTCAAATTATACAGAATAATGGAAGGATAAAAATGGACAAAAAAATAAGGATAATATTTCTATTATCCTTTAATTATCCTTCCCTTTTGTGTAACCTATTATTTTACTTCTATTTCTTGTGCTTGCTTCCACGCTTGAAATTGAGCATATAGCTCGCGGTCTTTTTCCTGCTGGACTTTTTTATCAGCCTCTTTTGCCGCCTCTAAGATATAGGCTGGGGTCTCATATTCGGTGACTTCGCTGATTTTTTCGGAGTAGGTGGAAAACAAATAATCCCAGCGGATTTTGACTGCATCCGGCTTAGCGGTTCCAGAAGCTTTGGTTAACATACTCCAATATTCGCTTGAAACTGTAGGAATATTGGCTTTTTTGCCAGTCATTACTGTGAGTTTACCAAGAAAAAATTGCTGTAAAAATCCCCCGTATAACGCTGGAGAATCACCTTGCTCCATAGCTTCGACAGCCAATGCAAGTATAAAGGCTATCATTCCTTTTTTTGCCCACTTCTGTTGATGTTTGAGGGCTTTATCACAATAGTCAACAGCGTCCACAAGTTTTGTAAGAGGCTTATAAAAGGCTTTGGGGTCATTAGCAATGGCATGGAATATTTTTTCCTGCTGTGCTGCTCCCATGTCAACTGCTCCAGTATCGCTGATGATAAGCCCCAAAGCTTGTGCAATTACGGACTTAATGCCCTCTCTATCTGCTTTTACTGGCAATTTGCTCCAAAGCGGTGATTGCTCAAGTTGGGAAAAACCTATACTGTCATCCTGACTGAGTGAGGCCTTAGCGATCTCAAGGCGGTTATGGGAGACTCCGCCATTATTAATGGCGATATAAAAGTCCCGAATCTCGACATCCGTATAGTCACAAAGTGTAATAACCCGAATTTGACGGGCTTTTAAAGCCTCAATTTGTTCATTACTAAAACCTAATTCCCCAGCGATTGCCATTGCTTGTGCTTTGGTACGCTGTTGACCTTCATATAGCGCACCGTCAGCACCAATATACATGGGTGGGACTGGCATGGATGATAATAAGGATTTGATATAAGCGATTCTACGCTTATTATCCCATCTATCCCCTGATTGGATATGTGGCAAATAGATGTCACCATTGAGCCATTGAGTATTGTGGTCTCCAACTTTTACCATTTTTACGCTTTTCTCTTTCATCTCTATATTCCTCCTATTATTTTTTTAAGGTCAAAATCCCGAATTACTGGGATTATGCCTCCGTCAATCCTCATATTCGATACACTTTTTTAACTATCAGCAGTGAATCATATCGCCATTAGATATGAGGGATATACTGATTATGCTTACTCAAGCTTATTATATGAGGATTGACGCAAACAACAAAAGGGAAGGAATTTGATATCCCAGTTTACTGGGTACAATACAAGTATTGTAAGTTATATAGCTTTGTATCAAGAGCTTGCAAGTTATAGACATATAACCTGCGGTCGATAACATTGTATCAGGGTTCATAGCCCTTTATATTGCCCAATAAGGGCAAGGTTAAAAGGTTATGGTTGGATTATATCAGGATGTATCTATTATATTCAATTTGTGGCCCCCTTAAAATTAGTTAAACCATTTATAATATTTATTAATCTGGTCTATGCTCATATAGGTAGCATATTGCACCATGTCATCATGGTTAATCTCTTCATAGATGTAACAATGGTGGATTATACTATGGTGTTCATTATGATGGATATTATTCATGTCTAATACTTCGCTAATTTGAATTGCCATTGCATCATATTTGTATGATTGTTGACGAACTACAAATAATGCAGGTTTTGAACCATCATTAAGAACGAATTGTTGTTGTATCATGCTTATCACCTCACTTATTAATAATATTTCCATTATGATAGTTTATTATATTGATATAGTCAAGGATTTTTTAATTGATTATAAATGGCTATGTAATGGGATTTGTTAGTATAGTATATTTTTAGATAGTAAATTTTATGCTTGACTTATAGTCAAGGTATCTTACTATTTTAAGGAATGGCTATAAATTGGGATTTGCTCGATGCTGCCGATTAAAAAAAGTGACTTTAGTCCTATATTGTAGAAATATGATAGACAATTTAAGAATAGGGTGAAAAGCCAGGTATATTGGGACTTAGAGCAACTGTACTACGTGCATTAGTACACTAGTGCACTCATGTTAATACTTCTCTGGGTGTTTGCCTGTTAAAATCGCAGTATTTTTCCTTATCGTATTTCATCCCTATTCCCTCCTATTTTGCCCAACATTGCATTTCTATCCTTCTCCCTATCTTCCTCTTCGCCTCTTCTATCCACCAGATAAAATTAGCATTCTATCACCTATTAGTCATCCAGGCAGCATGATCCATCCAAATTCCTATCCAAACATACGTTCTATTATGATAACTACTTATTATCTCAATAGCTGATTCTCTGGTATGGCGGGTATAATTACATTTTTTTGCTTATTTTTCTAGTAGATAATGAGGTTAGTACTTCTACTTCGTTCCACATAAGCATTGTATCGCTATTTTAAACCTTTCTCGTTTAAAATCTCTTCAAACAAAAAAATAAGGGGTATTATCCCCTTATTCAATACTTTCTATCTTATTTTTTACTCCTTGCATATTATTTTGCATATCTTCTGGATATAAATAAATTACATTATATCCTTTTAATTGCTTATATATTTCTATTTTATTATAACATTTTTTATTATACTTTTCATTTAACTTTCCACCATTTTTTCTATATAGTCCAAAATACTCAATTATCCATACCCCGTTTATTGTAAATACAAACCAATCTGGTATTTTCCTATTCAATGTAATTGTAAAATTATTATGTTTCTCATTATATAATACATTTTCTAAATTCTCTCTTAAACACCCATCTATAATCTCTTCTTCTACTGAATCAAATTTATCTCTATTTTTACCTATGCTGAAATCTAATTCTATAAATTTATTCGGATATACTTCATTAACCCATTCAAATATATTATTTTTATAATATTTATTTAATAGATTTCTCATTGTTCCAGATTGTTTTCTTATACCTTCTTTGGTTAAATATAATGGTATTTTATCTACGGGTATCTTTAAATCCTTTTCAATCATCCATTGTAGATCAAATTTCCTATTTTCTATGTTTTTATAATAATTCATTCCTACGGTTTTAAATTTATATCCTGCATATTGACATTTAAAATATTGAATAATAAATCCTAATGTATCATTTAAATATTTTGTTAATTTAGCATTTTTAAGCAATTCTTCATAATCATAATTAAATTTATCATCAATAATAAGTTTATTTTCATATATATAATTATCTAATATTTTATTAGCAATATTATGATTTAATTTAAAACTCATAAATTTCCAATTAGGATACTTCCAAGGGTATAAATAAAATTCTTCTCCAAATATTAATTGATAAATTTCTACTGTTGAACAATATTTATTTATATTAACTAATCCTAATTCTTCTAATTTTTCAACTGATATATTATCTTTGTTTATTATTCTATTATTATATAACCATTTTATAATTTCTAAATAACCTTCTTTGTTTCTTAGTAATTCAGGTAATTTCACCTTATTATCAATACAATATTTATACAGAACGATAGAATTATTGTTTTTTATATTTAAATAACCTTCTACTCCATGCTCCCTATATAAACTATCTACAAACCTATTACCATATAATATTCCTACTCCTGAACATGTTTTACATTTCTTTTCATAGGTTTTGCGATCACTTTGTAAATGAAAGAACTTTTCTCCTAAAGGATAGTATTTATTACAACACATACAATACTGAAATTTATCAGGATGATGTTTTTTTATATGTATTTCAATTATGTCTCTATAATATTCATTATGTTTTTCTAATTCTTCACTATTCATTTCATTAATTATTATCTTATTAACACTTATTGTTGGTAATTTAAAATATTCTAACAATTTATTAAATGCTATTTTTTGTTCTTCATTATATCGACTAGGTTCCATTTTCTCTATTAATTTTAATAATCCTTCTTCACTAATACAATTACATTCTTGTATATTATGTTCATTAAATTTTATCTTATATTTTCTTATGTATTTACTTAATTTTTTATAATTTGTTTGATTTATTATATTCTCTCTCTTTAATAACTTATCCCCTAAGTATGTAACTGCATAATAAACTACTCCATCTTCTCTTATAATAGGTACTTCTACATCTTCTATTATAATCCATTCTTCAGCCAACTAACCACTTCTCTTTCTTCTAAGTAGACATCATTATAATTATATTCAGTTTTTAATTATCTATTTCTTATATAAATCACTTCCTTTAATATAAATATTTATACAAATGCAAACATCCCCCTATGGGGGTTATACTTACAATATATTTATACACCTACTATAATAATATCACACTTCTTCAAATTTGTCAATAGTATTAATTATTATCTTTATATTATCCACATCAACAAATTTATAATCATAAAAACTTCCATTTCCCTCTCAAAATAACTCCTAATCCATCTACCCTACTTCTACCTTACCCTTCATCCTATCTCTTCACCACGTTAAATTGTAGCAAAATCCCAACAATTTAACCTTATTATTCCCTACTATTTATTGAATATAATTTTTAGTCCTAAATCAATATTTTTCTGCCTAACTCTTCACTCCAACTTCTCCAAACATCTCTCTCAAAAACGTATTCCTCTCTCCTCTATTTCTCCTATGAATCTGTTGCACATGCAAATATGCCGTAGACATTAGATTCATTATAATGTATTTTTGTTTCTGGTATTACTGAGATTTGCATTTAATACTCCTTTAAATAAATTTTGTTCCATTATTAATTTGTTTATTCTTATAATTTTCTATTTCTTTGTTTAATATATACTCCCAATGTTCGTTAGAACTTAATACATAAAAATTAGGAGATTCTTTTATTGTATTATCAAATAGTTGTCTTCTACCTGGGTTTTGATATTTAATTAATCCTATCTCTTGTAGTTTATCTATGTATTTTTTAATTGTTGTTTTACTTATTTTTGTTTCACTGTATAATGTACCTAAACTTATATATGAACACTGACCATCAAATAATCTATATTTTAAAGCACAAAATAATGCCAATAATTTTGGTTTGCTTATTTTCTTAGTGTTACTTATTATATTTATTTCTTCGTCATTCAACATAAAATAATTGTTTTTAAAAGTGACATCAAAATTAACTTCAGCAACTATAAAATCTTTTTTATCAGGTTTATTAAAGTCTATTTCCACTAATAATTTTATTATATTATTTTCTGTTAATTTCTTTACTGCTTCATATGCTAACTTAGAATACTCAGTTCTCATTCCACCAAAATATTTACATATTAATTGTTTATTAAAAATTACTTCATTTTGATATGTTCTTTTTTTAAGTAAATTAACTAACAACCAAAATCCATCTACCCCTACTTTTGAAATTAGATTCTCTCCTTTATTTAATTTAAACCATTTATTTTCTAATTGGACATACATTAATTCTAATTCTCCTTCATTGATATTGAATTTTAAAAATAAGAAAAGGTCATACTTTGCGAAGCGCAAGCTGAAGCAGAAGTAAGTTCTAATATTTTTAATTACTGTTTTATATTATATAGTGTTTTATATTTATCCGTACTAGTTTCTGTATAGTTTTATACATACTTTTTCTATTTTGAAAAAAACATGTATAGTTTTATACAGGTATTTATTATTTTGAAAAAAGTTTGTATAAAACCAGACATGAACTGGACGATTTTTACCAATCAACTAGCTGTCCTAAATGTTGTTTGAATCTATTAGCATTTCTTACATAAGCCATAGTAGTATTAATATTACTGTGTCCTAAAATTATCTGTAGCTCAGTAATTAATATTCCCTTCTCTACTAGATTAGTAGCAAAAGTTCTTCTTAAATCATGTACTGAAATATTACTGTACTTCTTTAATATCCTACTTACATTTGTTCCTGTCATTTGTTGCCCTTTAGGATTAGGAAACATAAGTCTATTAGTACCAAAACATTCTTCTTGTTGTAATTCTTCAATATAGGAATCACTAATTTCAATATATCTATCTTTTCTACCTTTTCCCCTTACATATAAAAACCATTTTTGTTCAATCTCATTATAGATAAAACTATTGCCTCTTACATTTGTAGTTTCTTCCTTACGGATACCTGTTCTTAACATCATTTTAATTAATTTTAAATCTCTATCATAATCAATAGTGTTGTATAATTCTTTAATCTGCTCAATAGATAGTACATTACCCAAGAATATATCTTCTTTAGGAAGTTTATTTTTTAATAGCCGACCAATTCTTTTATCGGTGAATGGATTTTCACTTATTATTTTAGCATCAATACAATAATTAAACAATGACTGAAGACAAGCGATTCTTCTTTTAATTGTTGCTTTACTATATTCATTGTCTACCATATCTGAAATGTAATCTTGAACCCGATTGTATTTAGTTGTTTTTATTGCTGTGATGGTTATTGATTTAATATCTTCTATTTCGAAAAAGTTTTTCAAATCATTGATATATGATCTCTTTGTTTGATTGCTCTGGAAGGAATTAATAAATTCTTCTGCAATGAATCTTTCTTGATTGTTGTGGTTGTCATATTTATGGTAGTCGGTGATCTCAATTACTTGTGCTAAGTTAGTATTTGTCATCATAATGTTCTCTCCTTTATATTAGTTTGTTTTTATTTCATAGAACAGTTTTGTTCTGTGTACTTATATTATCACAATATTAAAATAATTGCAAGGGGTTAGCGATATTTATTTTCTGTTGATTGATTATTCTGTAGATTATTTAATTATTAAGTTAGTTTTATTACTATTATTTTGCCGGATTTTTACTGATAAATACAGATATTTTCGTTACTTTTTACTGATATTTTATATGTTTTCATTCAATTTTATTCATATTTTACTGTAATTTTATTAGTTTTTATTTATTTTTTATTTGACATTATTTTATTTTTATGTTAATATAATATGTTATGCTTGACAAAGTAATCTCCAGGTGATATTATTTATATAGGAGGGCAATTAAGGACTACTTAATTGTAGTTCTTTTAAGATAGATAAGTCAGATCATTAATATTAAGGAAGGAGGATTTATAGTTCACTATTATTCACAGGAACAATACAAATATATATTACCCCCTACTACAGAGACAGATTGGGAGAAGATGTATGAAGAAGTAGAAGAATCGTACAGCAAATTAACAAAACCTAAACGAATTAAAGAAAAAAATGAAAAGTTAATAATGATTGAAAAACATCTTCCTATTAATAAACAAATAATAACTTATAAGACGCTTTCTAAAACATATAAACAAAAATATTTTATTGAAAACAGTAAGTCAATAGAAGATATAATAAATGATAAAGAATTAAGTGAAAAAATAGATAATATATTATATGATTTATTAACAACTCAACAATATTCTTGTATCAAATTATATTATGGATTAGATATGACACAAAAAAATGTGGCAAAAGAATTAGGGATTAGTAGACAGGCAGTAGCTATTCATATTAAAAAAGCACTAAATAAAATTAAAATATTAGACATAAAATTAAACTAATAATTTATAGAGGTTGCTTTTTATTAAAAATTTTACTATATATAGTAGAGACTACTTTAAGGAGATGAGATGTGTTTTCACAGAATAAGCAACATTTAATGAATGAAACAGGATTTGGTGGTTGGACAGTAGAAGATATTGTTGAAGCATATAAATATGAAAATACTAAATGGGATGAAATCAAATGTTTAGATAAAGCTAATATAATATATAATGAATTAAGAAAATTAAATTTTAATATGACATATTCAGATAAACAATATGCTTCTCATAATGTATCACCAAATGATTATAATATTGATTTTGAAAAATAAATAATGATAAAGATTAATAGGAAGGGATAAACAATGGTTGCAACAGTTTGTAATGTAGATATATATAATATCTTTATATATAAAGGAAGTAAATATAAAATTTGTAATAGTGTTGATAGATATCGAGTTAATAATATTCCAGAAGAAAACAATGCACAAATGGATACTATTTTAGTTGTTGAAGATAGGGATATAATTTGGTTTTTAGACGAAGACATGAATAAAATAAACAATAAATTTATTGAGAAGTTGAATTAATATTTAAATATAATAATGATTGGAATGATGTGATATTTATACTGGAGTAATTGAAATTACATTAACATCAGAAGAATTGGCGAATTTTTATGAAACCAATCAATTAAATCAACAATTATTCAATAACCAGTATATAATTATAAAAGATATTGAAAATAATATTGTAGATACTCGTAAATACATAAAAAAAGACGATAAGGAAGAATTTTTAAAACTTAAAAAGAATACCTTTACTTCTAATCTTTTAGGAAAAATAAAACCTAAAGATGTTTATCAAGAATGTTTAATAGATGCTTTACTTAATAATATAAATAATAATTGTAATGTTACTACAATCAAAGGGAAAGCAGGATCAGGCAAGACTTTCTTTGCTTTACATTATTGTTTTTGGGGTTTAGAAAACGGAACATTTGATAAGATATATATTGCTATAAATCCTGCTAAAGCAAATAATAGCGTAGGATTAGGGTTTTATCCAGGTACAAAAGATGAAAAATTAGGTATGTCGGGCATTGGTAATATTTTATCGTCTAAATTAGGCAGTAAAACAATGGTAGATGAATTAATTAAAACAGATAAAATTGAATTACTTCCTATATGTGATATTAGAGGATTTGAAACAAGACGTAAATCTGTTTTATATTTACCTGAAAGTCAGAATTTAGATATATATTTGATGCAACTTACTTTACAACGTGTAGGTGAAGAAACTAAAGTTATTATAGATGGAGATATAGATACACAAGTAGATAATGTCTATTATGAAGGTGAAAAGAATGGTATGCGTAGAGTAAGTGAGATTTTTAAAGGTAGCGATATTTATAATGAAGTTACCTTGAAGAATATTTATCGTAGTGCAGTAGGAGTATTGGCAGATAAGATGTAGGGGTGATTTTTACGACATTCACTTAGCGTAATTTAATATAGTTAAAAGATAATATCATTAGTTTATTGTATTGAAAATTTAAAATTATTAAAATTTAGGGAGGATTTATTTAATGAGTTTGACTACTACTGGAAGTTTGGTAAAAGAGGTTGCTAATAAAGTTAATTTAAAACAGGCAGATGTGAAAAATGTGTTTGAGGCGTATGCAGAGATAATTGCTGAGATGTTAGCAGATGGAGATAAAGTTGTTTGTCCTGGTGTTGGAAACTTTTCAATAATTACTAAGGCAGCACGTGTTGGACGTAACCCTGCAACTGGAGAATCAATAGAAGTTCCTGCAAGATTAGCTTATAAGTTCAAATTTACGGGTATCAAGAATAAGTTCAAAGAACAGGAGTAATAATGAAGCACGAAATAAAAGAAAAACATACATTATCTATCTCAGGTATTTATGATAGTGAAAGATGTGCAGTACTTATTGAAGATGAAATTAAATTGTTGAAAGATTTGTTTAGTGGATTCAACAAAAAAGAAATAAAAATGAACATTGCAAATGTAGACGAGATAGATTAAATAATATAATACTGATATGAAGGAAACCGACACTTGCGGTTATCCTATAATTCCTGCGTAGGATGGGTTTTTGCTAGTTGTACCCTAAACAACTAGTTTACTTATTTTATTTTTAACTCAATATTAAAGGAGATTATAAGTTGAATGAATACTTGAAAAAGGATGATGAAAGTAATTTTGATTATTTAATTAGACTATTTGAAGGAAAATCAGAAGGTATTTATGATCTAGATTATTCCGAACTTTTTAATTTAGCATTTGGAGTAAAATTAAACTCAGATGAATGTAGGAAAAGATTTTATGGAATAAAAATGATTCTTCCTTATATAAATAAAACTGAATTATCTAATGTTGATAGTTCTTCTGTCTTAGACACCCTAGAAAAGAAAAAAATAGAACTTCAATTAGAAAGAAAAAAACTTCAAACAATATCTATTGAATATAATAAATTGTTGCGTGAAGAAGCTAGATATCAGTTAATATTTGATGAACTTTTATCAAAAACACAATTGGTAGAACCACCTATCTTTAATATTATTCCTGTACATAATAATAGTGTTGCGGGAGTGTTAGCGTTTTCTGATATTCATTACTCTAAAATATTTGAAAGTTTAACTAATACATATTCAGAAGAAATAGTACATCAACGTATGAATAAATTATTAAGTGAAGTTATTAATATATGTCAAAAAGAAAATTTATCTAAGTTGGTAATTGTAAATGTTGGCGATTCACTAGATGGCCTGATCCACCTAAATCAGCTTAAAACTTTGCAAAATAATGTAGTTTCTTCTGTAGTTAATTTTTCTAGATTTATGGCAGAATGGTTGAATGAATTAAGTAAATATATTGAAATAGATTATCATCAAGTTATTTCTTCTAATCATACACAGATCAGACCATTTAATACAAAGAGAAATGAATTTGCCGAAGAAGATTTTGAGTTAATAATTGTAAATTATATACATGATCTATTGATAAATAATAATAGAATTAATGTGATTATTCCTAAAGTTAATTTTATAGATTTTGAAATATGTGGATTTGATTTTATAGTAAAGCATGGTCATGATATTAAGAATGTGTCTAATGCTTTGAAAGATATTAGTAATTTTCATAGGAAATTTTATGATTTCTTTATAACTGCACACCTTCATCATGCAGATGAATTAACTGTAGCAGAAGGTAAGAATCATAATTGCGAGATATTATTAATTCCTTCGGTTATGGGAAGTGACGAATTTTCTGATAGTTTGATGGTTGGAAGTAAGAGTGGTGCTAAATTGTTTTTGTTCGAAGAAAGTAAAGGTAAAACAATTAGTTACAATATAATTTTGAATTAATGGAGTGTTTATAGATTAAATGAATCTTAATAATAATGAAGATTTAAGTTGTAATTTATGTGTTTTTAGAGATGAGTGCTTATCAAAATCCGGT
>Ga0172381_10004653_pt1 | contig 14142 bp, 15 predicted proteins | sample Leawel6488metaG_FD_119754 | JGI IMG/M metagenome (GOLD analysis project Ga0172381, IMG submission 119754) | Leachate microbial communities from a municipal landfill in Southern Ontario, Canada - Leachate well 64-88 metaG | ecosystem: Engineered > Solid waste > Landfill > Unclassified | place... | reverse complement strand
GAGCGCAAGGGGTGCGTGCTCACGCGAGGAGCCGCACCCGAAGTTCTTTTCGCCGACAACAATATCCCCGTCTTTTACTTTCTTTGCAAACTCGTCCCGTGTCCCTTCAAACGCATGTTTTGCCAGCTCACCGGCATCGTTGAGTGTCAGGAACCGGCCCGGGATGATCGCATCGGTATCGATGTTGTCGCCGAACTTCCAGACCCGGTCACCCTTTGTCGCCGGGGTCTGGCTGGCGCTAACCTTCTTTGCAGGCGTTGGTTTCTTTGTCGCCATCGTCACACCTCCCGCGGGTCGGCGATCTCGCCTTTTATCGCGCTTGCCGCTGCTGTGGCAGGAGAGCAGAGGTATACCATGCCTTCAGTGCTGCCCTGCCGGCCCTTGAAGTTCCGGTTCGATGTGGACAGCGAGACTTCCCCGGGCGCAATGAGTCCGAAGGAGCCGCCCATGCAGGGCCCGCAGCAGGGTGCCTCCACGAGAGCCCCGGCCTTTACGAACCGCTCGACAAGGCCGTTTTCGAGCGCCTTGAGGTACTCGTCCCGGGAAGCCGGGATGACGAGCACCCGGACCTTCGGGTTAAACTTCTTTTTACCGAGCACCTCTGCTGCTTCCGCCAGGTCCTCGTACCGCCCGTTCGTGCACGAACCGATGAAAACCTGGTCGATATGCGTTCCCTCGACCTTGCCCACCGGCACCCCCTGATCGACATTGTGGGGAACGGCGACCTGCGGCTCGAGATCCGATACAGAGTAGGTCCGCGTCTCCGCGTACTTCGCGTCGCCGTCGCTGGCGAGGTCAAACGGCTTCATTTTTCGCCGGCCTTTCATATAGTCCCATGTGACCTTGTCCGGTGGGACGATACCAGCTTTTGCGCCCATCTCAATGGCCATGTTACAGCAGGTCATCCGGCCGGGCATGTCCATTTTTGCCATGGTTTTCCCGGCAAACTCGATTGCCTGGTAGGTCGCACCGTCCGCACCGATATCGGCCGCGATCGCGAGGATCAGGTCCTTTGCCCCGACACGCTTCGGGAACTTCCCCGACACTTCAGCCCGGATCGTCTCGGGCACTTTGAAGTAGAGGGCCCCGAACTTCAGCGCAAAGCCCATGTCGGTCGAACCGATGCCGGTCGCAAATGCCCCGACCGCACCGTACATGCAGGTGTGGGAATCTGCCCCGACCACGATCTCCCCGGGCGCCGCACGCCCTTTCTCCAGGACCACCTGGTGGCAGACCCCTTCGTTGATATCGTAGTTATGGATACCCTGCTCCGCGGCAAACTTACGCATGTACACGTGGTTCTTTGCCGCTTCAAGGGAATCTGCCGGGATCTGGTGGTCAAAGAGCATGATCACACGCTTCGGATCGAATACGTGTTTTCCCCCCATCTCGTAGAACTTCCGGATGGCAAGCGGGCCGGTAATATCGTGGATCATCGCCCCGTCAATGGGTGTCATGACCACTTCGCCTGCCCTGATATCGCTGCCACATTTCCGTGAGAAGATCTTCTCGACGATTGTTGCTCCCATGCTCTATCGCCTGTACTGTAGTCTCTGCCGGCACATGTAGTTTGGGGAGTTGCCATCCGGGGCAATTATCCGGGCGTTTTTGATAATTGCGAATAATTTCGCAGTCAAAGTAATCTTTAATCCCCCCGGTCTCCAACTATGTGCCTGATATACCATGCAAAAAGTAAGAGTAGTAATGTGCGCCCTGGTGCTCTTTACCCTGGCGATGATTGGATCTGTGGCAGCGGCAGATGCCGCGACAGATCATGTGATCTCGGTGAGCGGGAGCGGCACCGTGACCGGCACGCCCGACCGCGTTACGATCAGTTTCTCGGTAGAGACAGAGAACTCCGATGTCAAGATTGCGCAGGCGAGTAACTCCCTTGCCATGAATAACGTCGTTGACGCACTTGCAGCAGCCGGTGTCCCCCGCGACCAGATGAAAACCACCGATTACTCCATCACCCCGGTCTACCAGGAGGACAAGGGGGTTTTTACCAGTAACGTCAAGACCTACCAGGTAACAAACACCCTCCGCGTTACCCTCAAGGACACCAACCAGACCGGGCAGATCATCGACACCGCAGTCAGTGCAGGGGCAAACAAGGTAAACTCTGTCGAGTTCATGCTCTCCGATGCCCAGGCCCAGGCACTCCGTAACCAGGCCCTCGCAAAGGCAGTCTCCAATGCACGGACAGATGCCGATACCGTTGCTTCCGCGCTCAACGTCACGATCACCGGTACAAACACGGTAGACATCAGTCAGGGATACACCCCAACGGTCTACAACCGGTACGACAATCTCGCACTGGCCTCAGCAAGTGGCAAGGTCGCCGAATCCACTCCCATCCAGTCCGGGGATATCACGGTCTCGGCTCAGGTGTCCATTACCTATAACTTCCGCTGATCCCCCATCCTTACCCCATCACAGACTTTTTTCCAAACTTTTTTACCCAAGCAGCGTGTGATTATTTCTTAAGCCAGCACATATATATCCGGCTCATTCCGGGCCAGCATATATCCAAGTATCGAATATCGAAAAAATCGCGGATACAATAGGATTGATTTTGATATGGAGCGCAATATCGGATTTAAGGAGCGAAGGTACATTGAAGAACTGCGGATTCTTACACGGTCGACAGCTCTCGACTGCGTGATCGACGACCGTTTTGACCGGGTGATCTACGTAATCCGGCAGGGTGACATGGGTCTTGCGATAGGGAAGAAAGGCGACAATATAAAACGGCTCCAGAACGTACTGGGACGGCGCATCGAGATGGTAGAGTATGCCGAGCAGCCGGATGCGTTTATTGCCAACATCTTCAAGCCTGCCGAAGTGACAGGGATCGAACGCGGCGCAGAGGACGGCCCGGTAAACGTGCTCGTACGTAAGAAAAGCGATCTCGGCATCGCAATCGGAAAAACCGGCTGCAATATCGAGAAAGCACGCATCCTCTGCCGACGTTTCTGTGGCCTTGAGATCGGGGAAGTCCTGCTCGCACAGGAGGAATCATGAGTGCCGGGGGAAACAATCCGGTCGATCCCCGGGTGATCCGGGAACTCTGGGAAGTTATCTGCGACCGGGCGGCGCACCCGGACGAGGGCTCGTACACGAGCCGGCTCCTGACCGACAAAAAAGGGATCGACAAGGTGCTTGAAAAGGTAGGCGAGGAGTCCAACGAGTTTATCATTGCGGTCAAAAACGCGGTGCCGGAGCGGACCACGGAGGAAGCGGCGGATCTCTTCTTCCACATTCTTGTCGCGCTCCGCGCCGCAAACGTTGATTTAAGCGACGTTCTCAGCGAGCTTGAGCGCCGGCGCAAATAAACAAAAGCCTGGTTTTATGAGGGGCACCAACCCCTCCTATTTTTGAAGGAACGTAGAAAGATCGACCATATCCGGGATACTCCCGCCCGGTTCTGCGGTCGCAAGCAGCCCCTCGTCGACATACACCGGGGCACCGGCACGCAGGGCAACCGCGATACCGTCACTCGGGCGACAGTCGAGACATTCCTCATGGCCGTCAGATGCAAAGAAGAGCTGGGCGTAATATACCCCGTTTTCCACACTGTCGATCTGGAGGTGATGGAGGGAGATCGAGAACCGCTCCATGAGATCGAGGAACAGGTCGTGCGTGAACGGCCGGGGCGGCACTTCCTTATTCTGTGCGCTGTTGATGGAGACCGCTTCCCAGAGCCCGACAAAGATCGGAAGCAGACGGCCGTTACCATCGGTCAGCACCACCACCGGGACGGTGACCGCATCGCTTATGGCTACAAACACCCCCTTAACCCCGCACCTGACCTGCTGCGTGTCCATTGAAAAGACATCACCCTGTCGTATGATAAGGGTTGAGGTCGGCACGCAGTGAGGCGATTTTTATGGGGGGTTATTCGCTTCCCGCCGGACGATGATGAGGCTGGACATGATCCCAAGGGCGATATTGAAGTAGTAGAGCACAATCCGCCAGATGACAACGAAAATACCCACAATAGGGGCCGGGATGAAGAGGGCGTACATGGACGTTGCCCCGACCTCGGCGATACCGGAGCTGCCCGGCGTTAAGGGGAGCATCATCAGGATGGCAAGGATGAGCTGGATCACAAACGACTCAAAGAAGAGGGGCGGCTGGCCGAGACCCATAAGGATCAGGGAGGCAGTCACGATTTCCGAAACCCAGTAGAGCAGGGTAAATACCATTCCCCAGGCAAGGCCGGATTTTGCGGTCCTGACGAATTTGAGCACGGCGGCATGGAAGTTTGCGATCTCTTTTTCGATACGTTCGAGCAGTTCCGTAACCCGTGCCGGTTCCCACTTGCGGGTAAAGAAGCGGGCGGCCCGGTTTGCCACTCTCTTCATCACGTCAGGTCTCCGGATGGCAAGGTAGAAGAGGACGAGGCACCCGGCAACGAAGACCCACGTAATGTAGACCATGACCTCCGAGATTGCCCCGAGGCTTTTCCACTGCTCGGTGAGGGCGATCATCGCAAATGCTGCAAGGCCGGCAAGGGCGATTCCGTCCAGCACCCGCTCCATGATCACGATCGCGGTTGCGTCCCCGAGAGGTACTTTCGCCTTGTATAACTCGTGCACCCGGACCGGTTCGCCGCCGGCCTGCGCCGGGGTGACCGCCGCAGCAAGAAGGTTTGCAAAAACGAGGTTTAAGGAATAGAAGAACTTAATCGGGTAGCCGAGCGACCCGGACATCTTTTTCACCCGCATCGCCCAGAAGCACATGGTCAGGATATGGGTGAGAAATGCGAGGAGCAGGAACCAAGGGTTGATCTGTTTGAGGTACTGGATCGTGTTTTCATTGATGGTAAAATAAAGGATGACGATCAGCACGACGACGGAGAACGCAATAGAAATATACAGCCATTTCTTCTGCGATCCCTCCATATACGTACCCCTTTACAGGCTTCACCTGTTTTATCCTAAAAGGTTATGAGGCATAGTATAAACACCTTTTATACGAGAAATCTTTTTTGCAGCATGAGAAAGTCAGATCGTAAAGATCTCCCGGTTACCGGTGAGCGCGAGCAGCCCGGCCCGGACTCCGGCGTCCAGCCACCCGTGCCCGTAACTGAAGCGTGCGAGTGCCTCTTCCTGTGCCCCTGATGTAAGGCTGCACTGCCCGCCCCGGGCATAGCAGGCGCCGATCGCAATAACGCGCCGTGCAAACATGCCCCCTGCCGTTTCAGGTTCAGGAGCGGGGACTACCGAGGCGCACGCAGTATCGAGCAGGCGGGCATACCTCCGTGTTTTCTCGTCGAGTTTTTCAGCAAGGGCCGGCGGGAGTGTTTCAGGAGGCCCGGCAAACGGGCAGACCGCAGGATTTTTATCCGGAGGGGAAAGCAGGCCGTATGCAAGACCGAAGTGCAGCCAGCCGGATCCGTAATAGTACGCGGCCAGCGCATTGACCAGATCCCCGCCTGCATAGAACGTCGCACCATCATCCGCATAAGCGCGTGCCATGCCCCGGACAGTACCGGCAAGCGCCCCAAGCGGCGTATCCTCCGTGGGGGTGACCATAACGGCATCGAGTTCGTCTGAGAGGAGGTCTCCGCACGCAGCGATCAGCATAGACCGGCAAACCTCGCGAGATATATCTGCTCCATCTCGTGAAGCTCCCCCGGGATAACCAGCACGTGGAGCGGGAGGCCGAAGTCCACGGAACGGAGGGCTTCAGCAGTGCCGGCCCGTACGACAGGCGCTTTGGAACCGGCCCGGGCGATGCCGACATACAGGGGGATCTCAACCTGTTTTTTTCGTGCCATCTCTTCGAGCAGGCCGATTGCCTCGTTTGCGGTCATGTACCGGGTGTCCTGGATATCAAGGTACACGAGCGTGTGCAGCCGGAGTTTCTGGTTTTCTATAATCACGTCCATCGGCGATGTGGGGGACCAGTGTGCCTGCGGGAACGGTACCGAGCAGGATTTCCCGAACCGGTAGTTCTGGAGCCCCGAAAGCCCGCAGACTGCGCTAACGATCGACGCCCCGTGGACGATTGCGGTAGGAATGCCCCGGTCTGCCGCACGGATCCGGAGATCCGCATGAGTGGTCGAGACCATCGGGTCGCCGGCACAGAGAAAAACCGTGTTTCCTGTTGCAGCGCAGTCGAGGAGTTCATCCGGGTGCTGCTCCACATCGGCCCGCATGAGCAGCCGGATTGGTTTTTTGTAGAACGCTTCGAGTTCTTCCCGGGTTGTCCCCATGAGCCGGGACGTGTATCCTTCAAGAAAAACGTGATCCGCGCTCCGGATAAGGGAACGTCCCTTCTCCGAGACATCCTCCTTGTCGTAAAGGCCAAGGCCGATAAAGGTGAGCATGTTCGGGCTTCTCCATTTAACGATCAGAAGATACCGCCGTCTTTTTCCGGGGTATCCCCGTGCACATATCAGTAGATGAACCGGGTAATCGAATCCACCAGCGATTCGAGGACTTCCCGCACGTCGTCTTTCTGCAGTGCGGAGATCGAAAACACCGGGATATTCTTACCGATGCCGATCCCTTTGCGGATCTCCTCTTCGCTCATGAATCCCGGCAGGTCTTTTTTATTGGCTGCAACAACGATTGGCACATGGAGTTTTGCAATTGTTGTATAGAGGTGCCGGGCCCGCGTGAGATGCTCAGGGTCTGTTGCATCCACCAGTAAAACGACGCCCATCGCATTATGGAGGATCATCGGGAGCATGGGGTCGAACCGGGGCTGTCCGGGGGTGCCGTAAAGGGTAATGTCGAAGTCCTTCCAGTGCAGCCAGCCAAAGTCCATGGCCACGGTCGTTACTTCACCACCAGGGCCCGCCCTGTCGACAGACATTCCCAGTTCCGTAGCGTTTGTCACGAACCGGGACTTGCCGGAACCGGGCGGCCCGGTCACCACGATCTTGGGGATATAGGGAACAATATGGCCGTTCTTGACAAGGAAAGGCACCGAACGCCTCAGATGGGGCGACCACGAGGTGTACACGATAGTAAAGTAATTGAAGTGCGGCAGGGGCCTGAACGAGGATTTGACCGCAAGGATAAGATCGAAAGACTTCCTGACCGCGAACGACTCAAGGAGAGAATCTCCTTCCAGGTTCAGGTGTTCGATAATGATGGTCGAGTCCGGCAGGCAGGTGATCTGTGAGAAAAGCATCAGGCCTTTTTCCAGGCCAAAATCCTCGTAGATCATATCGAAATACCCGAAGATAACCCTGACATTATTTTCAGTGCAGAGTTTTTTGATCCGCGCCTGCCATTCCTGTTCTGCTGTACTCCCTTTGCCGATCTGCCGCTGTATCCGTTCCCGGTCGACACTGTCCAAAAAGACGATCTTGTGTTCCTTTGCGATAAGGCTCCTGCCCCCGATATGTTTGACATCGTGCAGGAAGGCATCGACCGTCGTGTGCGGGATGATCACGAGGCATGACTGCCCCTTTTCGAGCGCCTCGTACAATGTCGAGATCATAAAAAGCTGCCCGGCGACCCCCGGCTCAAGGCTGTAGAGCACCCGGCTGCCCTCCGGTATCCCCCCGCCCAGCATATCGTCTATCCCGTACATCCCGGTTGAAATCATAACGCCAGAACCACCTGCCCTTTGTTGATCGTAAACTTGTGCCAGTCTGCGTTTACGCCATGAATACCCATCACCCGGAAATAGTTGTCCGATCGCTCCACCTTGACCTCGATAACGATCGTCATGAGCTGCTTGATAAGGGAAAGTGTCCTCTCGTCAAACGCTTCGCTGTTGAGGATGTAGATACCAAATCCCTCGATCTTCTTGAGCTTTGCGGTCATCACGTGGAGGAACTGGTACAGCACCTCGAGCTTGCGGTACATGAGCAGGGTCGAGACCGAGTTGATACAGAACCGGATCGGTGGCGGGAAAAGCCCGTCACTCTCCCCGGAGAATGTCCCGTCGAAGATCGTCTCGATCATGTGGGAAAACTTGATCCCGATCCCGGTGAGATCGGTCGGGTTCGTGACAAACATAAACCGCTCGGTATCGGAAACCGACGGTGTCGAGCTTTTGGTGATCGCATCGATCACGCCGACAAAATGCTTGTCGGCACCGGAGGTCTTGAACTGGTCGATCACTTCCGAGGCGCGCTCGTTTGTTGAAAGCATGATCGCGTACTCCCCGGGCAGGGGTTTTGTCAGGGCATAGGCTAACTGCTCTGCATAACTGAGCGAGGGTGCCAGCAGGAGAAGGTTGGTTCCCGCATCAAACCCCCCGGTGGTCTGATCGATCTGGGGAATCCCGGTTTTATAGGAGTACATCTGTTGTTTGATCATTGCATGAGAACGTTTATAAGTACTTTTGCCGGCAGACGGGTCCCGGAGGGTCTCACGACAGGGCTCTCCCGACGGGGAGGGGAGAGGTAAATCCTCTTAACCTCTGCTGCCAAAAGATTAGGTCAGATGTTTTACTGGATCTATGAACGGATGCTTCTCTCGCAGATACAGGTCCTGCCCCGCCATATCTGTTTCATGATCAGTGGAGCCGATCTGGCTGCGGCACCTGAAAAATGCGTGCAGGTAACCGGCTGGTGCTCCGAGTTAAATGCCCGTCTTGCCCGACAGGAGATATCGGCAGATACCATAAAACCGCCAGCGATCCAGGGCCTGACCTTCCATATCAACCACCTCTCGCCGGAAGAACTGGAACGTTTCCTCCCGGCCATAAAAAAGATCTCGTCTGTGGCCCGGCTTGTGCTCCACTACGGCACGACCGAAGAGGTTTCGGGCACCGGTCTTGATGTCGTAGTCGCGATAGGGAAGAGCGGGAGGGAGGAGGTCACGGAATGCATCCGCCGGCTGGCGGAAAACGGGATCGCGCCGTCAGAGATCGATGAGAAAACGCTTGAGTCCTGCCTGACCTTCCGGTACGATCCTGACATCGTGGTCAAGACCGGCGGCGACCACCTGACGGATTTTTTAATCTGGCAGTCAGTCTACTCTGAACTCTTTTTCTCCGATGTCAACTGGAAATACTTCCGGCGCGTGGATTTCCTCCGGGTGCTGCGCGATTACCAGTCCCGGATCCGCCGGTTCGGAAAATAAAAAACTATTTTATCCGGATGCTGATCCAGCTCGGGACGCCGCCCACGGTCCGTTCCGCGAGCGCGTACTTGTTCTTGAGGGCAACGGTAAACGCCCTCCGTTCGGGGATCGTGGGGTAATCGTGGTCCCGGCACCAGCGTTCGAACCGCTGGTAGAGTTCGTCCTTTGCGATGATCGCATCGGGGCTCTCTTCGGTCTCCCGCACAAGCAGGGTACTCACGAACCGTTGTATGGCGTCTTCTTTTTTCTTCTTTTGCCCGGCCTTTGGCACAGATTTCGCGGGAACTGCTGACGGTGCGGGGCTCGCAGGGTGCGGCAGGATCGGTTCCTGAGGGGGAGCCTGCGGTTTTGTCACCGCCGGGGTTTTCTTCTCTTTTTTCTCCCTCATCACCTTTCCCGGCATCGTGGGATCTTCCGCGTTGATGACCGGGGGTGCTGCAGGGGAACGGGATGCCGGTGCGGCATCCGGTGCGATTATCACCCGGGGATTTTCCTTTAAAACAGTTTTTGGAAGGGGCGGATACTCGATCCCGAGCATATTTGCCAGCGCCCTGTTGCACTCGTCGCCGATGTCCAGATGCTCCCGCTCCGCGGCGGCAAGAATATCGGACCGTATCAGGACCGGCGTCTGCTGCCACCCGGTTCCTGCTGATTTTCCCGCACCCATAGCAATCACTCTTATCCCATCTGGTATGTTCCGGGAAATATAGTACGCGAATTGGGTTTTTTTCGGGAGGGTTGCGTGATCCCGTCAGTGCCCTTTTACGTTCAGCCGCTGGTCGTAGATCCTGATCGCCCGCAGCAGGTCGATCTTCCGGAAAAGCGGCCAGTACGGGGCGCAGAAATAGACGGCGGATTCATGGCCGGTTGCAAGCCACGGCAGGAAGTTGGAGGTGCGGTAATCGTTCCCGGTCCGGATAATGAGATCGACCGGCGGGATACCTTTTCCCTCGTGGAGGTGGGATTCGACCATCTGCACGTCGATTGCCGCAGGTTTGATCCTGCCCTCGCGGACGTCGGTTACGATCTCCCGCGCGGCAAGGACGATCTCGTTTCTTCCCCCATAGGCAAGCGCGACGTTGAGGGTAAAGCCCTCGTAATTTTTGGTCGCCTCTTCTGCGGCTTCCACGGCGCTCCGCAGGTCTTCGGGAAGGAGCGACCGGTCGCCGACCATCTGGATGCGGATCCTGTACCGGTGCACCCGCTTATCGGAGATGGTGCGGAGGAACTTTTCTTTAAAAAGCCGGAAGAGTTCCCGTATCTCGTCTTCCGACCGGTTGAAATTCTCCGTGGAGAACGAGTAGATGGTGATGAACCGGATGCCCAGTTCGTGGGCCCAGTCGAGCATCTCTTCGGTCTTGTCCGCGCCTGCCCGGTGTCCCTTTGCGGTATCGATGCCCATCTCTTTTGCAAACCGCCGGTTGCCGTCCTGGATGATGGCGACATGAACAGGGATCTGCGTGCACTGCATCTTCAGGTACCGTTCGTAGAGGGGTTCGAGAAGGTTGCGGAAGTTCACAGCGGGGTCACCTCGACTACCATGCCGCCGTCGGGATAGCGTTCGACTACCGACTTTTTCCCGGGGATCTTGTCCTTGTACTCTTCAAGCAGCCACCACGCCGTCTCGACCCGGTCGCCGCAGTCGGCAAACTCGTCGTCCGCAAGGAACTTCCGGCACCGGGTGACGACCTCGTCCCGGGTGCCCGGGTGGAGGTCGAGCACGCCGTATACTATAGTCCCGTCCTCGGTCACTTCGTCAAAGGGGCGGGCGGTGTTCTCCGCGATGCGCTTTAAGCGCTCCCTGAGCTGGACAGAATCCTTGAACGACGAGGCGCACCAGTGGACTTTCTTGTGCTTTACGAGTTCTGCTGCCCAGTCTCGCGCGCCGTCAACCGCGTTGTGCACCCCGTCGGCCGGTTCGTAGCCCCGCTCCCGCATTTCGTCGGCGTTGGTCTCGCCCCATTCGAGTTCGTTGATGTTGAGGAAATCCAGGTACGGGAGGGCCGGGGCGAGCAGTTCGAGGCCGGGAAGGGCCGGGACTTCGATGCCGATGTCAAAGCCCTCCCCCTTTGCCATTTTTGCGGATGCGATAAAGTCCGTATCGAGGATATGGTCCCAGCATTCGCGGGGCGGGTGGAGCCGGATTTCGTCCACGACTCCTTTGAGTTTTTCCAGGTCCGCCTTTGCCGGGGCCTGCGCCGTGTAGAGGTGGATCTGGTGCTCTGCTCCGAAATGATCCTTGAGGACCTTACAATACTGTGCGACCCGGTCGAGGCACAGGAGCGGTTCGCCGCCGGTGACGCCGGTCCCGAGCGCGCTCATGCGTTCCGCAACGTCTATTGCCTGCGCCGGGGTTTCGATCCGGTGCTCGTTCGCGAAGATCACGTCATTTCCCTTGCGCTCTTCCGAGAGCGGGCAGTACCAGCAGGAGCGGCGGCAGCGGCCGGTAATAAAGAGCACCATCTTTGCACCCTGGTAGCAGAGGACGCAGCCTTTTGCGAGGTTGTCAGGCATTTTTGTCTGAGGGGAAGGAACGGTCATGAAAAGTATGCGTATTCTTTTAGTGCCGGGTATTCAAAATTCTTCTTGATAATTCCTGTTCCGAAAACCGGGGTCTGTAGAAACCATGAGTTTTTGTACAAAATTGCAAAACACATCGTAACAGGGGGAGTGACGGAGGGAACCGCGCCTGTCCCCCGGACCGCCCCTGCGCCTTAGCGATGATGTGTGAAATACAGACATTTTTCCCGGAAAATGCGAAAGCGGTAAGGGGGGTCAGAGGGGTACATTTTGTTTATCGCGGCCTGAATAAAAGGATGAAATGAGAAAAATTACGACAGAACTATTGTCTTGGCCAGCTTTTCACAAAAATAGAAATACCTCCACCGACCCCACCTTTACAAATGAAGGCGGGCAGGTTACAACAATTATTGTAACGACAGTGCAATCTCCTTCAGCAGGTTCTACCAGATCGGGTAAGCAAAATTTGGATAGACACCATCTGTGGATTTATACGTTCCTTTAACGCTCTGCCAGCCATGAGAGTCCCCGGTATGAGACCATGAATATGAATCATCATAGGAGTTGCCCCCTCCATCTAGCCTTGGGGTATGCGGTTCAACCCAAGAATTAAACCCATCTAAAAATGCGTTGATCTCTACTTTGGCTGAAGGAGACGCTGAATAATCGGCATAGATTAATGTCGTCTGGGATACTTGAAAGGGAGCGTATTCTATCCATTCCGGAGATCGTGAAGTAATTTTTTCCCTCACAGGGGGGGAAAAATTTAGTTTGGGCAGGAGTACAGACTCATTGCCAACTGGATAGAGCGTATTTAAAAATATGCTCGGGGATGGCGATTCTGTGCCATTGCTGATCCCAATTACATATTCTGCATTCCCCGTTGGATCTGGGTTGATCCTATCTGCGGTAATTTTCAGAAACCAAGGCTGGTTATTTGGTAAAGGATATACACCAACCATGTTCATCCCTGGAGGGGACTGGACAAAATCGATGGAAAAATTACTTTTTGTAAATTGGCTCTTATCCAGCTGCATGATTCCAACCATCGGTGTTCCGTTTTTTACCGGAAGCGGGACGTAAATTGTTACATTGGTTATGGGTTCGCTGACATTGATGGTGAGATCGTACGACGAATGGAAGAGACAAAAACGGGGTTTGGATTCAGAGACGCAACCGGTAATGAGGGTGAAGGAGATTATGCCGATAAAAATAAACGTAATAATACCGGTTTTTGAAAAGAAATTCATCATCTTGAGATAATTCGTAGAACCAAATAATAATATTCATTGTGTGTATTATTGAAGTTGGTCTGCCTAATGGAATCTGATTGATTTATGCTGGCGTGTCGGAGTCGGTAAGGGTATCCTCGTGAGTTCGGTATTCCCCCAATCTCCGTTTTGTACATGATCCCTTCCTGATGTCTTCTTCTCACATATTGCACTTCACTAATCCATGGATCAACAATGACGGATTTATCCTGTTATTGGGGATAGGAATCCTATCGAATTCTTTGATTTTCCACACCCTTGGAGGAGTAGCTTGTTCGTATGGAAGGATTCAACAATTATTTTTCAATTATGGGATAATCAAAGCGTCGAGTTTTTTCCTAGGTGATTTACCTTCAGGCGCTCTCAACTCTCTTGAGGGAATGTAATAAGCTTGTAAATCCATCAATTGGCATCTAAATTTTTTACGATCTGATCAGCTGGTTCCCCATTTATCCTTCAATTATCGAAGAGTTCCTGAACCTGCTTCCCGTTATTTATCCGCTACAATATTTAAATATTGTTTAAAGTTATTTTGTCGTATAATTACAATTAAAATCAAAATAGAAGCATTTATTTTGATTGAAATTGTTTGATAAAATATGTTGAAACGGTTTCTTATGGTAGGGGTTATTTTTGGAATGGTGCTTATTGGAATGGCTTCAGCAACGGATTTTGGGCCGTGGTCAATTAGTACCGTGGATCAAACCGGAGATGTGGGACAATATACCTCCCTGGTACTGAACTTTTCAGATTCTCCGCGGATCAGTTACTTTGACAAGACGCATGGCGATCTGAAATTTGCGTCATGGGATGAGAGTTCATGGAAGATCGAGACGGTTGATGGGGCCTCGAAAATCAATAGCGATCACCCACAAAAAGGGAGGGATTCCAGATACACGGAAGTCGGTGAATATTCGTCGTTAGTTCTTGAGGGGAATGGCAACCCAAGGATCAGTTACTTTGACAAGACGCATGGCGATCTGAAATTTGCGTCATGGGATGGGAGTTCATGGAAGATCGAAACGGTTGATGGGGCCTCGAAAATCAATAGCGATCACCCACAAAAAGGGAGGGATTCCAGATACACGGAAGTCGGTGAATATTCGTCGTTAACTCTTGATGGGAATGGCACCCCAAAGATCAGTTACTTTGACAAGACGCATGGCGATCTGAAATTTGCGTCATGGGATGGGAGTTCATGGAAGATCGAGACGGTTGATGGGGCCTCGAAAATCAATAGCGATCACCCACAAAAAGGGAGGGATTCCAGATACACGGAAGTCGGTGAATATTCG
>Ga0172381_10004652_pt1 | contig 14143 bp, 29 predicted proteins | sample Leawel6488metaG_FD_119754 | JGI IMG/M metagenome (GOLD analysis project Ga0172381, IMG submission 119754) | Leachate microbial communities from a municipal landfill in Southern Ontario, Canada - Leachate well 64-88 metaG | ecosystem: Engineered > Solid waste > Landfill > Unclassified | place... | reverse complement strand
TCTATGTATAGAATGCCATAGTATCTGGGAATCAAAAAAATCAACAGTATATATGGACTTTATGATTGAATACTTAGGAGAACAGCAATTTTTCTTTTTAGACTATCTATCTAATATGAAAATTAGTAAAAGTGATGCAATTTTTACTTTTAAACAATTATTAAATAAAGTCGAAAATAATGATGATATCCAATACTAATATGCTCAATGATATAAAAGTAATAAAGATAGAAGCGGTGAATGGATGCACTCGAATCCAAATAGACATCCTAAATAAAGATAATAATGATGAACATACAATTTTCATCAAGACTACCGATTTATTCAAAGCAATAAATAACAAACTATACGAAGAATACGATAAATATCAAGAGCAAAAAGGTTGGAGACACGTTGATGAAGTTAAAATTAATAAAAAAGACTTTATAAAATAAATAGCTTACAACTTACTGTATAAATTATGAGTATATTTTACGAAAAAGTAACAAAAAACAATAGTTATGGTCAAACAGCAACAGTAATAGAACCTAAGGTTGTAAATATTATAATTTCAATAATAATCTTTATTGGAATTATAATAATAGGTTCTATGTCTTTTATGCCTGTATACCATGTATGGAAAGCTCAGAAGACAGGGGAAGCAGAATATGCACAAGCTCAACAGAATCGTAATATTAAAATATTAGAAGCAGAAGCAAATAATACAGCAACAATATCTCAAGCAGAAGCAAAGATTAAAATGTCTATTGCAGAAGCTACAGCAGAAGTAGAAAGAGCAAAAGGAGTTGCTAAAGCAAATGAAATTATCGCAGAAGGATTAAAAGATAATGAAGAGTATTTGAGATATTTGTGGATTAATAATATAAAAGATAGCACAAAAGAAGTAATTTATGTTCCAACAGAAGCTAATTTACCAATATTAGAAGCAGGTAAAAGATAATATATATGGCTAAAAAACAAATAAAGGAAGTAGGTAATTCAATAGAAGATACTATAAAATCCTTAAATAAAAAATTTGGAGATAGTACTTTAATGATGTTAGATCAGAAAGCTGTAGTTGGATTAGAATCAATACCAACAGGATCTTTAGGGCTTGATATAGTTTTAGGTATAGGTGGACTACCAAAAGGTCGTATGATTGAAATATTTGGCCCAGAAAGTTCAGGAAAAACAACTCTTGCACTTCATGTTGTAGCTGAAGCTCAAAAGAAAGGTGGAGTATGCGCATATATTGATGCTGAACATGCTATGGATCCAGATTATGCAGTAAAACTTGGAGTGAAAACAAATGAATTAGTAATTTCACAGCCATCATGGGGTGAACAAGCACTTGAAATATTAGAAAGTATGGTTGAAACAGGAAAATTCTCAGTTATAGTTCTTGATTCAGTAGCTTCTCTTATACCAAAATCAGAACTAGAAGGAGAAATGGGTGATCAGAATGTTGGAAGAGCTGGTAAAATGATGTCACAAGCAATCAGGAAACTTACTCCAGTTATATCTAATTCAAAAACTATTGTTATTTTTATAAACCAATTAAGAGCAACAATAGGAGGATTTGGATATGGGCCAATGGAAACAACATCAGGTGGTAGAGCTTTAAAATATGGTGCATCTATAAGAATAGATATTAGACGTATAGCTCAGATTAAAAAAGGTGATGAAATAATTGGAGGAAGAGTTAGATGTAAAATAGTTAAAAATAAAGTTGCTCCACCATTTAAACAAACTGAATTTGATCTACTATATGGAGAAGGTATATCTAAAGAAGGAGAATTAATATATTTAGGTATGAAATATAATGTAGTAACAAAAGCCCCACATAATTATGGCATAACAAATATGGGTAGAGGATATAGTTCAACAGTTATGTTTTTAAAACAAAATACAGACATAGCAGAAAGAATAAAAGAAGATATCCTAAAAGCTATAAATGAAGACAAAGCATCAGAAACAAAGGTCGAAGATGAAACAGAATCTAATACAGTAGAAGAATAATATGGCAATTAAAAATTACACAACTAAACAATCAGCACAACAAAGTATTGCAAAAATACAAGAGAGTTTAATATCCCACGGGGCTGTGGGTATTCAAACAATGTTTGATGGTGATAAAAGAATTTCTTCACTTGCTTTTGCTCTACAATTCAAAGATAAAAAATTATATTTTCAGTTACCTTGCAACTGGCGTAAATTTAAACAGGTATTAATAAATCAAAATATTGATATTTTTAAAGAAAAAGAAAAACCCAAAAAATGGGATAAATTTTCTAATTCAGATCAAAATTATTGGATTAAAAAAGATGATGAAAGAAAATCAAAACAAGATGATTTTGCTTATAATGTTGCTTGGGCTAACCTAAAAGACTGGGTATTAGCTCAAATGGCTTTATATGAGACTGAAATTGTCACTATGCCTCAGATATTCCTACCATTTATGAGTAACGGAAAAGGTAAGACCCTATACGAGCAATTATCAACCAATAATTTTCTCTTAGGAGATGGTAAATAATATGATCGATGAAAAACTAATAACTCAATTCATTCCAGCTAATGTACTAGAACATCCATCTAATACATATCCAGATGCTTCATTTGAAGATAAAATAAGATTATCTATTAGACGTTTTATATCATCAGGTAGTTTTACTGGTCCAATTATTGAAAATTCACCTGCATTTTTTATCAGTAAATGTTACTTCGATCCACAAAAGATGGGATATGATGTAATTTTAAGGATTTTATGATTGTAAAGGTAAAAATAGAGAATATAAAAGAAAAAACAATATTTTATATGATGTTCGGAGATGGTTATAAAAGATGGCAAGAACAATTCTCAGAGTTTCAAAGATACTACAAAGACCAAATAAAAGTAATTTCTTTTTCTAAAAGTAAAGAAAGATGGATTGGATGGGGTGGATTGAAATGGTGTAGTGAAAATGACTTTCAATTTAACTTAAATAGAGAAGGAAGACAAATAGATGAACCAGATAACCCTAAACCAAGACAATACAAAAAGATGAAGTTTGTCGAGATTCCATTTCCAAGTTTATTAATTGAAGACTAATTTATGATTAATCCATATAATAAAGGTATAAAGGTTGGTAAACCAATAATAAGTGAAAAGCAAATCAGTGAAGAGATGAATAAAGAACTAGAAAAGAGGGAAAATCATCTTAATATATTGAGAAAACAATATATCAAAGAATTTAGAAACAATACAAAAAGTCCACAAATTGTTTTAAGATGTGTTAGATATATTTTAAAAACTACTGAAGGTGCAGATATCATAGAACACGCAGAAAAAATAATGCGTAAACTAAATAGATATGAGAAAAAAAAGTAAAACAAAAACAATATACGATGAAGTAGAACAATACTGTAAGGAAGAATACAGAGCTAGATACTTAAAAATGAGAAATCGAGCGGTCCTTAACCTAGTACTACCTAAGCATCCAGCCCTAAAGAGAGCTATGGAGGGCATAGATAAGGCTATATTGATTGAATTTGCAAAAGATATACAAACATACGCCAGGGGCTTCAGACAAGTCATAGAGGATCACCCAGAGTGGACTAACGAGCAAGAGAAGTACGAGAAGATGATAAAGGAACAGGAAACTCAACTTTCTCTAGGATATCAGCATGGACTACTAGAAGACATTAATAAATTAAATACATTATAATGAAACAAGAATTAGATATAAAACAACAAATAATAAAAGCAAACGATGACGTATGCGAAGCTATGATTGAAAACTTTGAAGCAGGTATTGCAATAGTCCAGGCAGAAGATCGTAAGAAAAAAGCTCATTACATGTTACAACAAGCCAATTCAAGACTACAAGGCTTACAAAATGATATGTATTCAGTGAGTTTAGGATCAATAAATCAAAAGGTCGATGATAAAGTTTTAGAAGCATTAGGAATATAAAAAAAATGAAAAAGATTTTAGAAGGTTTAGGAATAGTAACGGTTAGTGTATTAGGTTGTGCAATATACTTAGTATTTTGGGCTATAAGTTTTGTATTTATGTTTTGGTTTGCATTCGCAATTATAAATTTAATTTTTTAAAAAATATATGAAAGATACATTAAAAGTTTTTAGTTGGATAGCTGTAGTTTTAGGAGTAATAGCAATTATAGGAGGATTAGATCCAATAGATTCCTATGCACTATTAGGTGGAGGTTTATTCTTAGCTCAAGGTTGGATGACATTAATATTCATTAGAGAAAACAAATAATATATGAAAACTTACGAAAAAGTAATAGCAGGTATAGCATTAGTAGTTATTTTAGTATTTGTAATAGGAGCTTCAGAAAAAGAAGAAGAAAAGATGATAACTATTCCAATAGAAACAGAATCATTGTCTACTTCTAAATTTGAAAATGATTTTATGGAAGGATGTATGGGTGAAGATTCAACATCATATGCTATGTGTTCTTGCGCTTATAATTCAATACATAATGAATTAGGAGATGATGGCATAGTCGAACTATCTGTAAATTACCTTAAAACAGAACAAATACCAGAAAAAGTGATGACTAAGGTTATTAAAGATTGTTATGGAAAATAAAGAACCTATGGAAGAAAAGAAAAAACTACCTAAAGGAGTATGTCCTAGCTGTTGGGGTAAAAAATATAATTCAGTAATGAAGAGAGAAGAAGGTCGTGGAGATTTTATAGGAGATAAAAACTATGATAGTGGTTCTTATATAGATAATGTTCCTTGCTCAAAATGTAATGGAACAGGTAAATATCCAAACCAAGAACCTATGGAATGGGAAAGTGAGTTTGATAAATTAGGAGATTTTCACGATAAAAAATGCAGTTGTATATTTAATATAGAAAGTAATGATTGGGAATATATAGACGGAGATTGTAAATATCAAAAAGCTAGAAAGTTTATCAAATCTCAAATCAAACAAGCCGAAGAAAGAGGATATGCAAGTGGCTGTAGTAATCCAAATTATAATGATGGATATGAGGAAGGAGTGAAAGAAGAGCGAGATAGGATTATGAAAACTATAAAAAATATCATACCTAATAACCAAGAAGAAAATATATTTTTACTTAAAATTATAACAATAATCAATCAAAATAATGAATAAACAAGAAGAAAATAGATTAATAGCAAAAGGTTTAACAGCATTTCTATTTATGATGATAGGATTTTTTGCTGGATTTTTTACTCAAATACATTAACAATTAATTAAAAATAACTGGTGTGTAAAGACGGGGGACTAGCTAGACTGGTGAATTAATTACTCACCGAAGGTCATCCCCCATCCTTGCACATCAGTTAAATAAGATATATGAGAGAAGATATTGAAGATATAAATAACAATAGGATGAGAGGTATTTCAAATGATAATTTTGGTATATTTTTTAGATGGAAAAAGAGAATTTATACTGAATTTTTCTATATTGCAAAAAGAGGATATATTTCAGGACACAAAGGATATGAAATATATATTGGAAGTCTATATATCAATTTAATTTATAGATTTTAATTATTAACCAACCAACCTAAGTACTCTCAAGGATGAGGTACTCCGATTACTAACAACAACCCTATAAGGGGAGAAATATATGGAAACTGAAATAAAAATAAAAATAACTAACATAAAAGTAAGTAAGCAAGGTTGGTATTCATTTCACTGGGATACCAAAGTGGATGGATTAAATTCAGAAGGTGATTACGATGGAAGTTATAGTAGTCAATCAGTAAGTACAATGAGAAGAAAATTACAAACTGGCTATGCTGTCGAATTAGCCATAATAGATTTAATGGGATTTTAACCCCCCTCGTCACGACAATAAAGGGAGATATAAAACATGATTACATTAAAAGAAGGTTCAAAAGAAAGGTTGCCTTATGTAGAAGTAAAAATAACCACAGGAAGATATTGGGTTCAATATTGGTTTGAAGTACATTATTGGAATGAAAAAGAACAATGTTGGTATCACGATTACAAAAGAGATGGAGGTGGTTTTGGATTGTGGTTTGTTGTTAGAAAAGCTAATAGAGCATTATCTGATTGTTTATATGAATTAATGATTAACGAAGATAACTAACTATGCCTAAATCACTAACAGAACAAATAGAAGAATTGATGGGAGATGAAAAACCAATATCTTTAATAGTAGTGGGCTTTAATGGTGCAACTAAAAAAGGAACAATTACAGAAGAAGGATATGAAATATTATCTAAAGAAATGGAAAAAAGGGGCTTCAACCAAGCACGCACAGAGATGATAAACAAAATACCAGAGCTTATAAAACTCATTAGAGAAGATTTATTATTCACCCTTAATAAAGAATAACATGACAAAACAACCAAGTATTTTAATTAAAGAATTTGTAGAAGAAAGAAGAGAAAAAAATAAATTACATAGAGATAGATTTTCTATAGAAGAATTAGCGTGGGATGATATAGATACTTACATAATGGCAATAGTTGATTATTTAGATTTTAATGAACAACAACATGACAAAACAACAACTAGATAAACGCTTAAAACAACTAGCAAACGAGATACAGTTACACAAAGATATGATAGTCCACCTTGAAGCAGAACAACATCAAGTATTCCAAGAGAGATGGAATGGGGAGGTTAAGTTTACACAACCTAATAAAATTATTCTGTTTAGTCCTAGTGGTGGTAATAGTTTTTGGGATAAAAGTACTAAATGGCATTCTGTTAATGCTAAAAAAAATAACAGCAAATTAACAGAAGAAGCTAAAAGATTCAAGAAAGTAAGAAGTCACAAGAGATTAATAGTGGAGGATTTAAAGATTTAATAACAATGAACTCAATAACTAAAAAATTTGATAAAGAGGGAGCTTTAGAGAAATTAGTTAGTATGTATCATGATAAAGTGTCTTTTGTAGATATGGCAAAGCATTTCAAAGTTAGTGTTAGGACCATACAATCACAATTAGAGGAGGCTGTAATAGAATATAAGCAAGCTAGATTTATAAAAAATAAGAATAAATACAAACCACAACATATGGAACGTCATAAATGTTGCGGAATGAGGATCAATAGTGAGTATCATAAAGAGTTTCCTTGTAAATGATCAAAAAATCCCCCATACAGGGGATTTTTTTAGATCACGGAGAGTCCAGTAGTGGTATAGAGTTATTGATAGCATATTGTTCTCGTATATTGCCAATAAATTATGGGATCACCACCAGAACAAACGTGTACTACTTAAGTATAACAAATCCCCAGTTATTACGCTGGGGATAAGTTTATTTATTCCGCCAAATGGATTGTGATTCCACCTCGTTGAGTTTTACCTCAATAGTCCTACCAGATTTACTGATAAGGATTTTACTTGTACCATACAATCGCTTGTAGTCAGAGAACATTGATTCTCTTACAGGACAATCATAAGTCCAAAACTCGTCTTTGTAGACAACAATCATAGTTACCATAGTCCCTCCTTTGATGTTAAGTTAATTGTAAGTAATTCTAGTGCATCTTTAATCTCTTCCGAGTTAATGTGGTGTTCAATGCAAATTGCATTTTTTAGATGATTCTTTTTGTTAGAAAATACTAACATATGTTCTGTAAGTTTATTACACCTACTACATTTACGAGTATGGGTTAACTTGTTTTTCATTGTCCTCCTTTTTAAAAGAATTGGTTATTTTATACATTATACTATTTTTTTTAATATTTTGAATAATTCTTCATTACTTTTTTTTCTATTGTTATATCTAAATTCACATTCTTTTAAATGTAATGGAAAGGTTCTTCTTGAAATTCCATTAAAACGAGATAATAATTGTTTTGAATATGACCAGAACCTATCTACACCCATCGTATGTGAGCCATCTTTGCCTATTAGACGTTCTGAATGATTGACAGGCATATGTAAGTACCCATCCTCATATAATTTCTTTAATTTGCCATTTTTTTCTTCATATATAGTCCTAGGGCTATTTAATCCTAATTCATTAAAACCTCCCCATTTATCTGTATATATAGTAGATCCACCCTCAATAACCATATGTATTATAGGTAATAGAGTGTTTCCGTTAGCTTTTTCAATTATTTTAGTATAAACATCTCCATTTCTATTATATATACCTAAAACCATTATATTTTTCTTTTCTATTTGTTTTCTTTTTTTTCTTTTAACGATTTGCCAACTTGGATCATTATAATTAAGTTGTTCTCCCTCTTTTGATATTTTTCTTATCCCTCTACAAAAGAATCCTTGATCTATTTCAATTTCACCCTTAAATCTTGGTGCTTTTTCAATATGTTCATATATTTTGGTCCTAAAATGATTATAGTACCTATTCATAGACATTCTACTAACTTCATATTCACTGCTTGCTTGTTTTGCTGTTAATTTACGAATAAATCCCATTAGGATTTTATCTACCTTTTTTTGTGGTATTCTAGGAACTTTGCATATTAATGGCCTTCTTTTTCTTGTTTTCTTCTTCATATTAGTATTATACTTATGTTATCTTGAGTATGCAATTAAGTTATCATATGTTGTCTCTTAGGCTAGATAACATAATATCATTTATTACCCTTATTCCTGCGTATACTGTTTTAAGAAAATGAGTTAAATTATATTAATTTTTGTGCAAAATTTATGGTTGAAATTTATGGTATTTTTACTTCGAATTAATTTACCTTAATCAAAATTCAATTAAGGTAAAAATGAAGGCAAATTACTGATTATTGTATCTAGTTTAGATATACTATATGTTAATAACTTGTTGATATCCTTTATTTTGACTATATATAGAAGATATGTGTATAACCTGTTGATAACATATGTATAATTACTATATAAAATGTGGATAAAAAATAGTTATCCTTAGTTAATTTAGTTTATTAACATAGTTATTAACACCCTTAGTCTAATAACTTTTTCATTAATTATTATTGATAAATAAGGATATAATATAAATTTTATCCAAATAAAATAGTTATCCACAGCATTAATAGTAGTAATAATGTATTTATATATATAAAGAAGACAACCTAAAAAATTATGAAATCAAAAAAGTCCGTATGCTATTATGAATATAAGTCGTAATTATAAATTTAATTAAATTTAATATGCCAGAAGAAAATATTGAGGAAGAAATTAAGGTTGTTGGTAATGATGGATCTGTTAATAATGATGAAACAGTTGTTATTGATATAGAAGAAGATAAGGAGGAAGATCCTATTTCTGTAATTTAAGTAGTATTTAAATATAGCTAATAAGTTTATATTTGTTGGCTATATTTTGGATATTATTTGATTATTAAAATATAAGTTGTATAATATTAAAATATGGTTGGAAAAAAACTTACAAAAGCTCAAAAAGCTAAAATACAACAAGATCGAGAAAAGAAATATAACCTTGATATTATGTTAAAAAATAAGGTTATTACTCAAGATTATTATAATAAGAAGATAAAGTTGGTGACTATCTATGGAGGTATTCACCATCCTATTTGTAGTAATGAGTAAAGATAAAAAACAGAATAATAAGAGATCTATTCAAGCTCAAGCTGTTGCTGAAGAGGTTATTTCAAAGGTAAGAAAAGGTAAGAAAATCAATCTAGGTGAAATTATGATAAATAAAGGATATGCTGAGAGTGTATCTAAGACTCCAACTAAGGTAACAAGGACAAAAACATATAAAGAAACCATAGATCCAGTTATAAAAGCAATGATTAGAGAAAGAGATAGAGCTTTAAGATTAATGGGATCAAGAGTAGAAAAAGCACAATATGGTGATCTTATAACAGCCGCAGACAAATTAACAAAAAATATTCAACTCCTTTCTGGTAAGGATACTGAGAAGGGATCTGTATCTTTTACATGGGAATAAAAATAACAATACCATATCATCCAAGAAACTGGGCTTTGAAATTACACAATTCAACAAAGCGTTGGATTGTTTTGGTTTTACATAGAAGAGCAGGTAAAACAACTGCTATTCTTAATCATTTGCAACGTGATGCTTTAAGAACATCTAATTCTCAATACGCATATATTGCTCCGACATATAAACAAGCTAAAAGAATCGCATGGGATATGCTTAAAAATATAAGTAGATGTATTCCTAATATGAATTGGAATGAAGCTGAACTTACAGCTATTTATCCTAATGGTTCTAAAATATTTTTAGCAGGTTCTGAAAATATAGATGCACTCAGAGGTATTGCTTTATGGGGAGGCGCTCAGGATGAATCCGCTCAACAACCACCAAACCTATTTACTGAGGTTATCTCAAAAGCTCTAGCTGATCACTTGGGGTATTGGATATGGGCTGGAACTCCAAAAGGTAAAAATGACTTCTGGAGAACATACAATACTGGATTACAAAATGAAAATGATTGGACTGTGGTGTATCAAACAATAGATAATACGCTCTCAGGAGAAGAAGGACAGGTAGTAGATAACCTAAGAGTAGCTCTTGAAGACGATAAAAGGCTTGTAATTACAGGTAAAATGACAAATGACGAGTTTCTACAAGAGTGGTATAACTCATTTGAAGCTGCTATTAAGGGTGCTTATTACCGAGAAGAAGTATCAACCGCTAGAAATGACGGAAGAATTATGCCAGTACCATATGATAAAGAACTTGCAGTTCATACAGTAATAGACTTAGGAGTAGGAAGGCAACTAGCTTGTGGATTCTACCAAGCATCTGGACCATTTGTTAGAATGATTGATTGTTGGAGTGGAACTGAAGATGGTAAAGAAGGAATACCAGAGTTTATTAAAATGCTTAAAGAAAAACCATATCTATATGGAAAACATTTTGCCCCTCATGATGTTAGAGCAACTGATGTTGGTACAGGTAAAACTAGATGGGAATCTGCTAGTGAACTTGGGATTGATTTTGATGTGATACCAATGATACCAGTAGTAGATGGTATTGAATCTGGTAAACTTTTATGGAGTAAATTATATGTGGATTATAAAAAATGTGAGAAATTTATAGATGCTATTTCTCAATATAAGAGTGAATGGAATGAAGATAAACAAGTATTTAGTGATAAACCATGCCATGACTGGACTTCTCACTTCGCTGATGTTCATAGATATGCAAGTATAGTTCACCCAGAGTTTGATAATTACTTTATTAATCCTAAAAAACCTATTGATATGGATGATCCAGATAATCAAGATAGTGGAATGTCATGGGAAGAAAAATTCAACATAATATAAATATGATAAAAGGATCTAAAATGTCAGAAGAATCACGTCTTAAAATGAGTCAATCTCATATGGGTAATAAAAGTAGACTGGGGATTAAACATAGGGAAGATGTCAAACTTAGGATGAGTAATTCTCATAAAGGGAAACCATTATCTGAATTACACAGAAAAAGTATAGGTCTTAGTCAGATTGGTAGAAAACATACAGCAAAATCATTAGAGAAAATGAGACTTATAAAGTTAGGTAATAGTTATAATCTAGGTAAAAAGGTACCATATGAGAAAAGAATTAAACGTATGGGAATAAATCATCCACTATGGAAAGGTGGATATAATTCATTACCAGATAAAATAAGAAGATTATACGAATATCGTCAGTGGCGTTCTGATGTATTTACTAGAGATGATTATACTTGTCAAGAGTGTGGTTTTATGGGATATATAGAAGCAGACCATATAAAATCATTTAGAACTATTATCAATGAATATAATATAGAAACAGTTGAAGGGGCATTACTCTGTTCAGAGTTATGGGATATAAATAATGGTAGGACTTTATGCTCACCTTGCCATAAAAATACTGATAACTATGGTAGTAAATTAGTATGGAAAAAATAGTTATACACTATTTGCATAATATTATTATTAGATTTATAATAATAAAGTAGATTTGTTTTAGTTCGCGTCTATGTCTCGTGGTGTGTCGCGAACCTCCACGAGACATGGAAAACAAAAACAAAGAGATGGGAAAATTAGATAGCATTGGCACAACCGAAGCAAATATAGTTCCTATTGTGTACACTCCTGAGGAAATAAAAGTAAGATCAGAACTTATTAAAGTCTGTACCGCAGCATGTGATGAACGTGAAAGACTTCATAACGAGTTCGATGGTGCCACCTACTCTCAGAATTACGATACAAACAAGAAGGCAGACATGTCATTCATCCCTCCTAAAGTAAATAAAGACGATAAAAGAATAGTAACAGGAATCACTAGAGAGAAAGATAGCACTTTGTTATCTTCTCTTTTGGCGTATAACTTCAAATCAGATATTACTGCCTATGATGATACAGAGATGATATTCCCTCAACTTGGTAATAACATGGAAGATCTAGTCACTAAATCTCGTGAATTAGAACAATGGGAGAAACTTCGCTCACTCCTATATCGTGAATTAATCTCTCAAGGTGATGTATTTTGGGAAGATATCTGGGAGTGTGTATATACTCCAGAGTTTGAGAATGAAGGAAATTGGAAGCCTGGGCAGAAAATATCAGAAGCAAAATTTAAGAAACATATAATTCCAACTAAATTTGAACGCGCCGCAGTCAAACTACATCCAGGAAAGAATGTATACGTTTCAAACTTCTATGAAATGGATCATAAGAAGCAAGCAACTATATTTACTTATGAAGTAATAGACAGAGATGTAGCTAAATCAATCTATGGGACATGGGACAGATGGGATTCAGTGCCATATCAAGTAGACAACACAACTATCCCAACAGATAGTACTTCATCAGTTTATAACTGGAATCTAATTCAAACAAACAAGAACCAAGTCGGAGTAATAAAGATTCAACAGAAATTTGCTAATAGATACATGATCATGCTCAATGGAGTTATGATGCTTCCTCATAATTTTCCACTATCAGAAATCAGTCCAGACGGAGAAGCAACTATCAAACATAACGTACTAGAAGGAATAGTTAACTGTGCATATGGTAAAGGCCAGCCAAGTAAAACAAAAGTAGAACAAGCAGTCCATGATGAATTTCTAAAACTACTTATCATAGCCGAAGAACAATCTCGCAAGCCTCCAATGGGTACAAGAGGCAAAAAAGTACTCAACTCAAGTATATTTAATCCTGGTAAAATAAATAACAATTTTAAAGAAGGAGATCTATTCCCAATTCTTCCTGCTAACTCAGGACTAAACAATGCCGACTTTTCAATGTATCAGCTTATTAAAACAGGAATAGATGACAAAACAATAAACGCTACATTTTCAGGAGAGAAACCACAAGGACAAGTGACTGCTACTCAAATAGCATCAGAGAGACAACAGCAATTACTTAAATTAGGTTTAAACTTTGATGCTATAAAGTCGCTTGAAAAAGAACTATGTTGGTCAAGAATAGGCACGCTTATCATGCACTACTCAAAACCAGTAGATAGAAAGGCTAATACAGATGAAAAAACTATTGAAGATATATATGCTCAATTCTCAATGGAATCAACTCTACCAGATGGTAAAAAGGGTATTAAGATATTTAAATTTACAGATAAAGAATTCCCTCCAAAGAAAGATCACATGAAAGAAGAGGATGAATTATCTGAATACTATCAAAAACCAACAAATATAATTTATATTAATGGTCCAGAGTTTATAAAATTTCTTAAATATCGTTGGGTTATAAACATAATTCCTACTCAAGACACAAATGATCAAATAGAAAGTGAATTATTTGTAAGTAAAATAAAATCTGCTCAAGAAATATTTGGCCCTGAATCTCTAAACTATGATTATCTAAAAGAAAGATTTGCTTTGAATGCTAAAGAAGATCCAAGTAAATTCTTCTTAGATGATGGAGGAGAAGGAGTAATGAATCAATTAGCTCAGGCTGGGGTTGGTCAGCCTGGAAATGGTGCAAGTGGTGGTGCATCAAATGCTAGTGGAATGGGAAATATTATTAAAGCCCAACAAATTAAACCAGTTCAATAATGAAAAATAAGATATTAGAGTTTCTTTTTCGCAAGTACACACGAGATATCAAAGCAAAGGCCGAAGAGGTATCAGAACTTAAATTTGAGGCATATAAGACTACACTAGATATAAGTGATGTAATCGCAGAGCGCTACAGAGGAATCCGTATTGGTCGCCCTAATGGCTTTACTCTTTTAGAAGAGAAACTAGCTACACTAGATGACGATAATTCAAGGTTGGCATT
>Ga0172381_10004651_pt1 | contig 14145 bp, 9 predicted proteins | sample Leawel6488metaG_FD_119754 | JGI IMG/M metagenome (GOLD analysis project Ga0172381, IMG submission 119754) | Leachate microbial communities from a municipal landfill in Southern Ontario, Canada - Leachate well 64-88 metaG | ecosystem: Engineered > Solid waste > Landfill > Unclassified | place... | reverse complement strand
CTATATTTACTTTAAATTAAGTGAATTTCCGGCATTTGATTTTGATGGTGCCGAAAGAGCTGTTGGTCTCGTTAAAAGCGGTGACTACCAAATCACGCTTTATCTAGCTGCCCCAATTACTGAATTCTACTTGAAATACAACCTTTCAAGTAACTGGTTAGTCAAGGAATCCCTTTACGAAGCCGGAAAATCAGAAGTCAGTGGTTTAACAAAGACAAACTATGGTACTGCCCTTAATAATTACATGGCGTTTGGACCATACAAACTCTCTCAATATCAGCTCGACAAGTTAATTGTTCTTGAAAAGAACGATAACTGGTATGGCTATTCTGACGGAAATCATAATGGTCAATTCCAAACGGATATTATCCGTATTACAATCGTGCCGGAGCACGCTACTGCTTTACAAATGTTTGAAAAAGGCGAAATCGATGACATCGGTTTACAAGCCTCGGACATGAACAAGTACAAAAACTCTTCGAATCTACTGTTTACACCTGAATCCTATACTCGCAAAATCACTTTCTCAACCGATTGGGATTCTCTAGCGAAACGACAAGAAGCTGGTATAAACAAAACAATTTTAACAAACATCAAATTCCGCGAAGCCTTCTCATGGGCTCTCGATCGTGAAGATTTCACGCAATCGTTAACTTCCGGTTCAATTCCTTACGTTGTACCGATTAACGAACTTTACGTCGCCGATCCCGAAACTGGCGTAGCATACCGTAACACCGAACAAGGACAAAGTGTAGTTGATGAAGTCTTTGGCGACAATGAAAATGGCTATGATATTGCTAAAGCTCGGGCATTATTGATCGAAGCCTATAATGAAGAAATAGCCAGTTCTAAAGCAGGCCATTTGGTTTCAGGGGACGAAGTCAAGTTAACCTTCTGGGTTTATGGCGCTGATGCAATTTATACCAACTATGCAAGCTTCTTTGACACTGCATTAAAAGCATTGGCAGTTGGAACTCCTTTAGAAGGTAAGATTTCGGTTGAAAAACAAGTCGACGAAGACTATTCAGACCGTATGATTTCTGGCGGAGCCGATATGTGCTTTTCAACCTGGGGCGGTCAAACGATGGATCCATTTGGAATCATGCAAGTTTACACTGATCCTGAACTCAAATATGAATATGGTTTCGATACTGAAAACGAGCAATTAACAATTAACGTTGGTGGCACTGACGTAACTAACACTTGGTTTGATTGGAACTATGAACTTAATGATGGCAATGGCGATTACTCTGCCAGCAAAGCCGATCTTGAAACTCGTTTAGATATTTTATCGGCAATGGAGCTTGCCCTCGTTCAAAAATGGGTATTTGCTTCCATCTATGCATATTCAAATGCTTCTTTATATTCATATAAGATTCAATTTGGAACTAATGACTATGTCAACCTCGTCGCTTATGGTGGCATTCGCTTCATGACCTTTAATTACGATGATGCCGAATGGGATAACTACCTCAAGAATAATACTCTTGACTACACCAAATAAGCACTACTAAATTCGATTTCTAACAAATGGGCATTTAGTCTTGCGATTAAATGCCCATCTATTTTTATTAAATATGGTTTTCTTAACTATTTTGCTTTAATAAAATATTATTAGATTATATACTTTATGTACTTTTCTAAAGAAAGGACGATTCGATATGGGCAAATACATCATAAAACGTCTTTATCTCATGGTATTATCGCTCTTTGTGATCATGACGTTTTTGTTTATTCTTATCAGGCTTCTGCCTTTTCATGTCGCAGGCGCACCTGGAGCTGATAATGATTATGCTCTAATCCTACGTGAAGCTTATGGCTATAACGAACCAATATTAGTTCAATATGGTATATTTCTTTGGAATATAATTACTAAATTTGACTGGGGTGTTTCAATGCAAATATCATGGTTGACCCCGGTATCAAAAGTTCTATTTGATCGTTTGCCTTCAACGATGTATGTCAATTTATTTGCGATATTAGTAAGCATTCCTATTGGCCTTGGACTTGGCATATTTGCCGCTCTTCGAAAAAATAAAATCGAAGACCAAATCATTTCGGTTGGCGTTATGCTCGCCATCTCGGTCCCAAGTTTTGTTACGGCCTTTCTATTACAGTACATTTTTTATTCAAAACTAGGATGGTTACCAGCGATTATGACGGCTACCGATGAATCTGGTTGGTTTTCATGGGATACCATTAAATCAATAATTTTGCCTGTTTTTTCATTAGCAGTGGGCTCGATAGCGGGCTTTACTCGTTATACTCGCGCGGAACTCACTGAAGTATTAACTTCAGATTTTATGCTTCTTGCTCGGGCTAAAGGTTTAACTCGTACGCAAGCGACTATTAATCATGCTTTACGTAATTCAATGGTTCCGATTTTCCCGATGATTGTTGGAGAATTTATAAGTATTCTTGGCGGCTCTCTTATTATTGAAAATATCTTCGCCGTTCCTGGCGTTGGCAAATTATACCTAACATCAATTCAAAAGCTTGATTACGACGTCTTTATGTTTGTGTCGATGTTTTACGTTGTGATTGGGCTAGTCGCCGCTTTAATGGTTGACTTATCTTATGGTATTGTTGATCCACGAATTCGTATAGGAGGAGGTAAAGCAGAATGAAAAATGAATATAATAGTATTCCTAAAGAAAAATTCGAATTTGCCTCCCAAGAAAATATACGCTTTGATCAAAAATTCGAAACTAAACCGATTGGCTATTTTAAAGATGCAATCATGCGTTTTACAAAAAATAAAGGCTCTGTCGTCGCCGGTGTTATTCTTTTGCTTTTAATTGCCTTTGCAGTTTTTGCCCCGGTTATTTCTTCATATGGGGTTAATGAGCAGTATACTCAGTATCAATATCTTCTGCCTAAAAATAAAATGTTTGAAGGAACTGGCTTCTGGGACGGAACAAAGGTCAAGGATGCTAGTTTTAAAGAATATGTTTATGATAATTCTCACGGCGCGGTTGTTGAAGTTTTTGAAGAATATGAACAGTCTAACCCGACACTGATGAAATACTATAAATATAGATTTGATACGTATAAACGCGGTTTTTTGTATGTGACTCTCGAGGCTAGTGCCTATCAAAAACTCGTTCAATATGAAAATGACAACGGAATACAACTTCGTTATCCGATGCTCGACACGTCTTATACGACTAACGCGCGATTATTATTAATGCATAAAGAGGCGAACTATTATTACCAACTTCTACCTGATATGACTCCGATTTTTGATAATGAAGGGAATATTATTCCTATCTATAAAGTCGACGATATAACGGGCGAGTATATTTATGAGGAAGTCACATCAACTAGTGTTTATCGACTTCGGGTAGACTATGATCAGTATTATGTTTTTCAATATGGCAAAGAACCGCTTTATTTGTTTGGCAGTGATTCCTTTGGGCGCGATATTTTTGCCCGACTTGGTTCCGGCGCCAGACTATCAATTGCTTTAGGTTTTTCAGTTGCGTTAATTAATATCTTAATTGGTGTCATTTATGGCGCGATTGAAGGATATTATGGTGGAACTGCTGATTTGATTATGGAACGAATTGCCGATATTCTTATCGAAATACCAAGTATTATCTTGTTAACATTGTTTCAAATTCACTTTGCCGGCAAGATAGGACCGATACCGGCCTTGCTATTTGCTTTTGTTTTGACGGGGTGGATCAGTACCGCTGCCCGAGTGCGAATGCAATTTTATCGATTTAAACGGCAAGAGTATGTCCTGGCAGCCAGAACACTTGGAGCATCAGATGGTCGAATTATTTTCCGACACATTTTGCCTAACGCAATCGGTACAATTATCACCGGTTCAATCTTAATGGTTCCTTCTGTAATTTTCTCGGAATCCATACTCTCGTATTTAGGAATCGTTGATCTTACCGCTTCAGACATAACTTCAATTGGCGCAATGCTTAATGCTGGCCAAACCTCCTTACAATACGCTCCGCATGTCATCTTCTTCCCAGCTATTTTTATCTCGTTACTAATGATTTCATTTAACGTCTTCGGTAATGGACTGCGCGATGCTTTCAATCCTTCTTTGAGAGGAGTTGAAGAATAACCATGGAAAATAAAATGATTAATGCTCAAGAAAAAATTCTTGAATGCAAGGATTTAAGAATATCCTTCAAAACTAATAATGGCACAGTTAAAGCCGTGCGTGGTGTTAGTTTTAACCTTTATAAAGGACGGACATTGGCCATTGTTGGCGAATCCGGTTCAGGAAAATCAGTTACTTCCAAAGCCATCATGGGCCTTTTGGCAGGCAATAAAATCGTCGAAGACGGTCACATTTTATTTGATGGTCACGATTTAGTAAAACTTACTGATCGCCAATTTACCAACATTCGTGGCAGCCGCATCTCAATGATTTTCCAAGACCCGATGTCCTCTCTTAACCCTATCATGCGTGTCGGAAAACAAATGACTGAGGCGCTTATTCTAAAGAATAAGTCAGTTCGCAAGAACGCGGCCTATGTTTTCAAAACGATTTCTAGATATCTTCACAACGCCTTATTAAAAATTGAAGGAATCGACACAAAGCGGATCGATCAAATTTTCAAAATTATTGATAAGGATATGAACCTTTTAAGCGAAGAGGATCGTCAGTACTTGTTAAGTTTCTTGCCAAAAGTTGTTAGCAAAACGGAAAACGATTATTTACGATCCATTAGACGTATCGCCGACGAGCTTACTCTCGCTCAGGACAAATATCTTCAGGGATTTGAAACATTCAACCGTGATGTTTTTAAAGACTACATCGCTACTCTCTCCAATATCAAAACCGACACGGACGATCCACTCTCTGAAGAAAAAGATGATTTAGCCTTTACTTTTCAAGCCGCTCTTCGCGCGTCATTAAAAAAATTAGCAATTGCCGAATCAAACATTATCAAGGGTGAAAAACTTCAGGCTAAAATTGACGAGAAGAAATTCAAAGGCGTTGATACATCAAAACTCGAATTGAAGATTCGCTCATTTGGCAGTGAAATTGTTTTATTACCTAGTGATATTTTCAATCAAATTCGTTCACTGTTCCAAGAATTTATTGGAAATTTAAATAGCATCTTAGACACTCGCGGAACTTTGGATGCTACGAAAAATAGTAATGATGTTCTTGATTTTCTTAATCAAAAACAAAATGATAGCTGGTTCCGTCTACCAAGTAGCGACGCCAAAAAGAAAGCGATTGAGATTCTTGAGGAAGTTGGTATTCCTAACGCCGATCGTCGTTTCCGTCAATACCCCTTTGAATTATCTGGCGGTATGAGACAAAGAATTGTCATCGCTATTGCCTTATTGGCAAATCCCGATATTTTGATATGTGATGAACCAACAACGGCTCTTGATGTCACTATTCAAGCGCAAATACTTGACTTAATTAATAAAATTAAGAAGGAACGCAATCTTTCAATCATTTTTATCACTCATAACCTTGGTGTCGTTGCAAATATGGCCGATGATATCGCCGTTATGTATGCTGGTAAGATTGTCGAATTTGGAGGGGTCAATGAAGTATTTTATAACTCTAAACATCCATATACCTGGGCACTTCTATCCTCGATGCCTGATTTGAGTAAAAGAGAGCGTCTCGAGGCGATTCCTGGCACTCCACCTAATATGATTATTCCACCCAAAGGCGACGCTTTTGCACCACGAAATAAGTACGCGCTGAAGCTTGATTACGAACAAGAACCGCCTTTCTTCCAAGTCAGTGAAAATCATTATGCTGCGACATGGCTTCTGCATCCTGATGCCCCAAAGGCCGTGCCTCCTAAAGTTGTTTTACAGCGGATGGAAGATTTGCGCGAATATAAGAAAAATGTAAAGAAAAACGGAGGATCGAATAATGACTGATAATGAAAATCGTGAACCTATCCTCAGGGTTTCGCATCTTAAACAATATTTCAAATTTCCTGGCAAAGGGCCGATGAAATATAACAAAGCCGTTCATGATATCTCTTTTGAGATATACAAAGGTGAGGTTTTTGGACTCGTCGGTGAATCTGGCTGTGGCAAAACCACGACTGGTCGTTCGATTATTAAACTTTACAGGATTACTTCCGGTAATATTTACTTTAAAGGTTCGCGAATTGCCGCTGGTATAAGATGGAATGAAAAAGAAATTAAATACGCCTTGATTCGAGCTCGCGAAGCCATTAAAACCATTAAAGCAGAAGAAAAAGAAGCATTAGAAAAAGCCAACGAAGAATTTAATCGTAATGAAATAGAACAACTTCAAAAAGTTACAACTGAAATCAAAAAGGAATCTGTTGATAAAATAAAAAAAATTGATGAAGAAACTGCGCAAATAATCAGCGACCAACGAGAGATTATTCGCAAAGCGAAATATGATCAGAAGTATGTCGATCGCGTATTTGGTCAGACGCAGGCTAAAATTGCACTCGACAAATGGAAACCTGAACTCGCCAAGTATGAAAACCGCGAGCTTTCAGATGATGAAAAAGAAGAATACAAGAAATTAAAAGCCGAAGTTCGTGAACAAGTTAAATTAGCCAGAAAAGATCGCATCATGTCAAGAATGCAAATGATATTTCAAGATCCAATTGCCTCGCTTAATCCTCGCATGACAGTAAAGGAAATTATTGCTGAAGGTTTAAGAATCCGCGGCATTAAGGATAACGACCTAATAAATAGAAAAGTAAATCAGGTTCTTGATTTAGTTGGTCTTCTCCCAGAACACTCAACGCGTTATCCGCATGAATTCAGCGGTGGTCAACGACAAAGAATTGGTATTGCCCGCGCCATCATCATGGAACCAGAACTAATTATTGCTGATGAACCAATTTCAGCTCTAGATGTTTCGATTCAGGCACAAGTTATTAATATTCTCAATGATTTAAAAGACCAACTTGAATTAACAATTCTTTTTATTGCCCATGATTTATCGGTTGTTAAATATTTCTGCGACCGCATCGCCGTTATGTATTATGGAAAGATTGTCGAACTCACAACAAGCGATGAACTCTTTACTCACCCCCTTCATCCATACACGAAATCGCTTTTATCGGCGATTCCGCGACCAGATCCCATTTATGAAAAAACACGGAAAAGAATTCATTATGATCCTTCGCAAGCTCATGATTATCGCTCTAGCAAACCGGCAATGCATGAAATCAGGCCGGGTCACTTTATTTACGCTAATGACGCTGAATTAGAAAAATATAAGCAAGAGTTAAAAGATTAAAAAATGAAAGAAGAGAAACCAAAGTATTTTCCTTACATCATCTATAGCGTTTCTTTACTTGTAATCGCGATTATTATCGGTGTGTGGGTATTTTTCGCAGGGACTCGTCCAAGCGCCAATAATCCTTTCGGACTTCTCGGTGATGCCTTTTCTCTTGCTGGCATGTTTGGTTTATTGGCCGCCTTGATGCTTTACATATCCAAAGAGGGATATTTTGACATTATAACTTATGGTCTTAAACGTGTGTTTAGAGCTTCTTTCGATGCAAATTATAAAAAAAGTATGAAACAATCATATCAAGAATATAAAGCCGTTATGCGAACAAAAAGAAAACCCGCTCCTGTAGCAATGGTCATTATTTCATGTACTTATTTCTTTATCGGCATTGTTTTCATTATTCTTTTTTATACGGTGCCACTATCTTAATAAAGAATATTTTTTCTTTTTAAACCTTAATTAAAAATGGGACATATCTTTATTATCCTGTGCTACAATAAAAACGAATATGAGCCTATAAGGCTAACTAATCTTTTATATTAAGGGGCACGAATATGGAAAATACAACTGAATTTGCTGGTTTCGATGGCGAAAATATTTTTGAGCCATTGTTAGCCTATAAAAACATTTACAAGGATTTATTCAGTAAGAACGCAACTGAGTATTTTGATAATCTAGTTGAGAAATCACAGATTGATATCGAGACTAATCGTGAAACAAATCGAAAAATCAAAAAAGCCGAAGGTGAGAGAAACGACATTGTTAAGAAAATTAACAAGCAAAGTTTTTTGCGTGGCTTTCTTATCTTCCTGAGTGTCGCCGGTTTAATCGCCGCGATTGTCGGCATTGTGATGCTGGTACAAGGTGTTCAAAGCTTACTCGCTCCGATTTTGATGATTGTCTTTGGATTCGCTTTGCCAATTTTATTTCTTGTTTTGATTTTTGTGATTATAAACAAAAAAATAAAGGAATTGCGAGGATTAAAGGCTAAAATCGATAAAATAATCGAAGATTTAATGAAGGAAGCATGGGCACAGATGGCCCCACTTAATGAGTTATTTACTTATGGAATGGCTGTCTCTCTTTTCCGTAAAACCGTCCCGATTATTAATCTTGATAAGATGTTTGATAGCAAACGTCTTGATTATTTAGTTAGCAAGTTTGGACTTGCCGAGTCTCATGACGTGAACCGCTCGTCGCTATACGTTCAATCTGGCGACATTATCGGCAATCCGTTTTTCATTGCCAAAGATCTCGTTCATAATCTAGGAACAAAAACCTATCATGGAGAACTTGTTATTCATTATACGACGACCACTTATGTTAATGGCCGTTTAGTGACTAACCATCACACGCAAACCTTGCGAGCAAGCTTGACCAAACCATGTCCTTACTATCGTGAAGAGCCATATTTGGTTTACGGAAACGAAGCTGCTCCCGATTTAATTTTTTCGCGCCAAGATTCTGATGCCGAAAGGTTAAACGATAAGCAAATTGAGAAGAAGGTTAATAAAGAAGTTAAAAGACTAAATAAGATGTCGGAAAAAAGCGTCAAAAAGGGTGGCGATTATACGGTGATGGGCAATTCTGAGTTCGAAGTTTTATTCGGAGCGCAAAACCGCAATAACGAAGTTCAGTTCCGTCTTCTTTTTACTCCGCTGGCTCAGAAGCAACTTTTGCAGTTGATGAAAGATAAAGAAGTGGCATACGGAGATGATTTTGACTTTGTCAAACATAAGATGATTAACATTATCTATCCCGAGCATCTGCATGGCGCTGTTCTTGATGCCACGCCAAGCATGTTCCATGGCTATGACTATGATGTTGTGCGAAAATTCTTCCTTGAATATCACAATGAATATTTTAAAAAAATATTTTTTACTTTCGCGCCTGTCCTTGCTATTCCTCTTTATCAGCAGCATAAGCCCCACGAATATATTTATAAAGATCTCTATGACAGCTATGTCAGTTTCTATGAACACGAACGGGTTGTCAACGCCATGAATGAGTCCGAATTTGCCCATAAACTATGTGGGACACGCAATATTTTGAAAACATCGCTCGTTAAAAGTGGAAACTTCTGTGACACAATTCGGGTGACGGCATATGGCTATCAGACAATTAATCGCACCGATTATATTCCAGTGATGGGCGGAGACGGCCGGATGCACATGGTTCCAGTTAACTGGGTTGAATATATAGCCGTGTCACAAGACACTGATGTTGGTGTCAATGTCGTTGGCGAAGAGAAGGAAGAAACATATGCTGATAAGTTTAAAAAAGCGATTGAATCGCTACGCTCAGGTCAGATCGCTGATGAAAAAGACTTATTCCGTGTTGGTTTGTTCTTGGCATATATTGTTAAAAAAAGTAGATAACATTAAGCCAAGTATATATATAATATAAAGATGGAGGTATCTTAAATGGCAAACGAATTAGACGAAATGACTGGACCAGTCAACCAAGAAGGAAGAGACGTTAACGTAATCGAAAAGCAAATTCCCGTTAAAGTGGGAGTGGGCTCTTTGGTGTTTGAAATTGTTTTATGGGTTTTAGGCATCATTCCAGGAGTTATTTTCCTGTTTATGAAAATCAGTGCCCGCAATTATTTGCGCCAACTTCAACAAAAGATTCAGCACAACGCTTCACAAATTGATAACTATTTAGAGCAAAGAGTGCAAATTCTTCAAAACGTTGTCGGCATCGTTGAGAAATCAGTCGATCTTGATAAAGACGTTATGAAGGCCGTTGCCCAATTCCGTGGTGGTGTGAACCCCAATGAAGGCAACCGTAACGAAGTCGCCGGTCAACTCGACTCAGCGATGAGCAGCATCCGCGTCGCCTTTGAAGCTTATCCTGATCTTAAAGCGCATCGTGCTTTAGCTGATGCAATGCAGCAAAATAGCTACTTGCAAAGAGAAATCACAGCCGCCCGCGAAGTTTATAACGACACTGTCTTAAAATGGAACCAAGACATCTTTGCTTGGCCGACCAAGATGATTGTTGCCGCCAAAGCTGGATATTCATCTCGAATTCCCTTTACCGCAAGTAAAGAAACGAAAGATCAAGCTCGCGCAAAATTCTTTTAAGACAAAATCTTATGGAAACAAAAAGTGGATTTCGTTCCACTTTTTCTTTTTCTTCCTCTTTTAAGAACTATGAATCGATAATAACGACAGTGCCAGAAGCCCCATCAATTGAAATTATATCGCCATCACGAATTATTTCGGTCGCATTTTGAACATTAGAAACAAGCGGTAAGGCATATTCGCGGGCGACGACCGCACCATGAGAAAGGGCGCTTCCGACCTCGGTGACAAGACCAGCGATTAAAGCATAATAAGGTGACCAGCCGATATCGGTGTAACCAGCGACCATGATTTCGCCTTTTTGGAGCTTTTTAGCATCTTCCACGCTTGTAATGATGCGGGCCCGACCGATAACCTGTCCGCGCGAAAGAGGCGTCCCTGAGAGCTTGGCGCCTTTAATGGCGAAGTCAAACGTTGAAGATGTCGGTTTAGGGGCTCCGATATTGACGTGAGCGAATTTAAGCCGTTCCTGTTCCGGAAGCAAACGTTTACGAATAAATGCCTTTTTAACATATTTAGGATCTTTTGAAACTATCATCTCTCCAAGTTCCTGATGGGTTAAAAAATAGATAAGATCAACTTCAGGGAGCGCTCCTTGTTCGACAAGCATCTTTGCTAGGAGACGGTAGCCCGATTTAAACTTATCAACAGCAAGAATCATTTTTGATTTTGAAAATTCGCGAATGCGGCATCCTTTTCTTGAGCCATTGACAAAAATTCGAAGAAAGAAACGTTTTAATCCGTAAAAATCAGATAGGAAAACTTCAACATTATCTGGGCCGATTTTCTTTTCTTTTTGTCGATAACTCGCAACCGATTTAACTAATGTTAACAAATGCAGAATAAAACCATCTTCATCATCTTTCCAACCTGGTGAACGCAATTCAGATTCGCGAATGCAACGGTGGCCATGTCTTTGCATAAACAAGTCTTTTAAGTCAATGACCCGTGCGGGAGCGATTTTTAAATAGTCCTTTAGTACCTGAGCGTCAAAATCTTCGGCTAGTGGTTCGTTTCTTATTATTTCTTCGGCAATCGCGCTAAGTGATTTGATGATGTCGGCGCTTTCAATATCATCGATATCTTCTAAAACCGAAGCGATGCGTCCTTTAACTTCATCATGATTATCATTATCGTTAGCTAAGATATAGAAAAGAGCGCTGTTCATCGCACCTGAGTAGACAGAAGTCACATAGTGATCGAGCAAAGCCTGATTTAATAAATCTAAATTATTACTAATCGAATCATATAGTTCGTTAATTGTATTTCCGGAAATATTGATTTGATCGGCGATTAAAGCTATTTCCTTCATTGCTTTCTTATAACCACTCATAAACTTTCCATAACGAAGGCCATTTCTTAGACGAATAAAACCATTTGGTTTTTTAAAATCATCGGGCTGCTCATAATCAAGCGTTTGTCCACAAATACCGACATCGATATTTTGTTTGGTGGCTCCGGTTACAGCTTTGGTAATGCGGTAAAGATGGCGCATGTTGAAAAACAAATGTCCATAGTAATGACTAATCAACAACTCGGCAGGAATGTCTTCAATCTTTTTGGCTACACCGACATCGGTGAGCATTTTCCGTAGGCCATAATCAATCGCGTAGACGATGGTAGAAATGGTCAAAGGAGTAATCGCTCCAGGAAGCATTTCTCCGACATTGTGATTAGTAATGACGTCTCCTTCGACAGGAAAGGCCGTATTTAACTCATCAATCGTCGGATCATCAAGGGTGGTGATGGGACGGGCCTGAAGCCAAATAACATGATTATTTTCATCAATAGCAAATTCAAGGTCGGCCGGAACTAACATTGCTTCTTCGGCTTTCAAGCCATCCTTATATAATTGTTTTAAATTTTTCTCGCTAAGAAGAGTGCTGATAACTCCGAATGATGGTTTTTGGCGATTAATCAAGATTGTCTGCGATTTCATTTTTCCCGAGACGAGGTTTTCACCAAGACCAGCGACGACTTCGATACGAACATCGTTTTCTCGCGTGGTCGGATTAATGGTAAAAAGAACGCCGGCCGATTTAGCCTTCACCATCTTTTGGACGACGATATTCATCGTGCTTTGACCTTGGTTAAAAAAGTGGCGATACTTCGAAGCATTAACTTGATTCAAACTCTTTATGCAGCCCTTGACAGCAGAAATAAACTTTTCGTCGCTGTCTATGCAGGTGAACGTTTCATATTGGCCAGCTTGTGAAAGATCAACTCCATCTTCAAGCGTTGCCGAAGAGCGAACGGCAACTTCACCTAAAGTTGAACTTTTCCAGTATTCAAACATTTCTAACTCATCTTCAGGAGTAGATATGCCATAGGCAACGAAACCGGGAGCGACTTCTAAACCGAGGCTATTAAGTAAAAATAGTCCTTTGGCTTTCCCGCCGACATTTCCTAAATCATCACTAGGTATATTATCTAACCAAGCTATTTTCATATTTTCCCCTTATTTCCACCTTGCGTGGTCGTGGTTATAACCAAATTCGAGGATACCCCGTCCCCTTTTTTGACCATACGTATACTCGCCGACACCTTCATAGATGCAATATTTATCATTATTAAAGGTGAATTTGGCGACAAAATCGCGCTTTCCATTTAATGTAACAGTCTTACCTTCTAGAGAAGGAAGCTCAACTTCTATGTCTTGCGGAACATGACCTTCGGTTCCGAGTTCTTTTAAATTGGTTATGGCTCGGACCGAGCGATGTTTACCTTCAATGCTACGATAGCCAGTCATCAAGTCTTGCATGTGTGGATAATTGACCATGTTGAGATTAAGTACCTCACCATCTTCAAAAAGTACCATCAGCCAAATGTGGCGGTTCATATAATCCCAATCACGGTAGCCAAAAGAATGATCGCGCATGGCCGGCAAAACGTATGTGAACGTTTGGTCTTTAATTGTAAGTTCAAGTTTGATAACGCCTGCTTGTTCATAATGAACTTGGCGGTTAAGTTTAAGATTTCGCCAAAAGAATTTATTCCATTTTTGTTTGGCGAGAGCTTCGGCGACAAAGTTTGGATCGAGCATAGTTGAAAAATCAAATGGTGGCATCGAGGCGATAAAGTGTGCCTTGGCATCAATTTTAACGATCTCTTTATCTAAAGATAAAACATCACTGTCACCTTTCTTTGCCAAAGAAACATCACCATGAAAAATAAATGTCATCTCTTCGCCGGTTTTATCACAGCGAACATGGGCTGGACAAGATGAAGATGAATAAAGCTCCTGAGTGTTGACGTAAATTTTTCCGTCATTTGTTTTTAGACAAAACCACACTTCGGTTGTTTGATTACTACGAATAGCATAGCGAAAGAAAAAGCTCGTGCCTTCCATGTCGTGACCAGAGAAATAGTGACTATTCGTCATATTATCTCCCGTCAGATTAGACAGCAAGAAATGGTCTGCTTTCTCGATTTCGAAAGGGTGTTTTTGACTGCTCGATTTAAGAGCATTTCGCATAAATTTCTTTTTCAGGTTTTGTGTGAGTTTCATAATAAGCGAGAGTTTAATTATATTAAACACTTCGCATATTTTATCAAATTGTTCTAAATATTAAAATAAACAGTTTGAACTATAATAACTGAGTTAAGTGACAATTCCATCGCAACAGCAATGTAAAAAATAGCTCGAGTATAATTAACTTGTCTTCTTTGTCTAGGAAAGGAGACTATTTAATGGCAAAGAAAACCGTCTACAAAAGACTGACGATTGAGAATCGAATGGATATTCAGGCCGCGATTCATGATGGTAAGAACATCTCGGAAATCTCCCGTATGTTAAGTGTAAACAAATCAACCATCTCAAGGGAGCTT
>Ga0172381_10004649_pt1 | contig 14146 bp, 12 predicted proteins | sample Leawel6488metaG_FD_119754 | JGI IMG/M metagenome (GOLD analysis project Ga0172381, IMG submission 119754) | Leachate microbial communities from a municipal landfill in Southern Ontario, Canada - Leachate well 64-88 metaG | ecosystem: Engineered > Solid waste > Landfill > Unclassified | place... | reverse complement strand
ATAATTTGTCCAATTCGGAAGAAATCGCCCATAGATCGCCCTCAAAAGAGATCATTAGGTTCTTTGCATCAGCGTCGGATATATTCAATCCTTTTCGTGAAGCCTCCTTCGTTATATAAAAGGACAACTTTTCTCTCGAAAGGGGACTGAATTCCTGACTTATTACCGGTGCGGCGCTCAGAAACTCCATATCCGCAGAAGAAGGCAGAGAGGGGGAAGAAATAAGAACAACCACATTCTTATCATCCATCGACCCCATAAGAGCGCTTCTGAGAAGAGAGAGCTTGTCGGCAGGCAAGGAACCAAGGTCTATATCCCTTATCCCGACAAAGGTAACGGACGCAAACATAGACCTGCTCTTTATTCCCTCTATAAAGTCATTGATATTTTCCTCGTCGAATTCAGACAGACCGAGATTGCCGTTTTTTTTAACGAACTCCGAAGATATCTCGACATATTTTTTCTTACGACGAAAGGAGTCTTCTCCATAAAGAAAGATGACCATTGGCTAAAATATAACACAGAAAAGCCCTCCGGTAAGGAGGGCTGGGTGAGTAAAATCCCAAAAAAGGAGGTTGATTATTCTAATGGCTGACATTTCGGACAAAAACTCGCCGACCTGCCACCTACCTTTATTTTTTCAATAATGGTGCCACAGACCGAGCAGGGTTTGCCGCTTTTGCCATAAACCAACCTTCTTTCTCCGTATCCGCCTTTTCTTCCTTTAACATCACGATAGTCCGATATGGATGTTCCTCCCAATTTAACGGCGAGCGACAATATTTCCTTGATTGATATATACAGTTTTTCAATTTCCTTTTCAGATAATGAGGATGCCTTTTTCAACGGATGTATGCCTATCTTAAACAAGATGTCATCGGAATATATGTTTCCTATTCCGGCAATCTTACTCTGATCCATAAGGAGGGTCTTAATACTTCTTGATGAATTCGCCAATATTTTCCGCAATTCATCGATACCCATATCCAAGGCCTCCACGCCTATGTCGCCGAGCTCGTCGGTCATGATATCCTCCTTTTTCCCGAACACCACCTTGGCAAACTTGCGCAGATCAGAGAGAGCAAGCTGTCGTCCGTCATCGAGATAAAATATAACTCGCACATATCCGTTGATCCTTTCAGACAGATATCCTTTACCTGTAAACTCGGCCCGCTCCTCATTCTTCGGACCGACAATATTCCATTCGCCGATCAAAATATGACCGGTCATTTTAAGATGAATAAGCAGAACTTCACCGCCTTCGAACGAAATAATTATATTCTTCGCTCGTCGAGAGACATCGGTTATTTTTTTTCCTTTTATCTTTTTTTTAAGATCGGCAAATGATCCTTTACGAATCAACTTTGGCGTATCGGTCCATACATCTTCGATGCGACTGCCGACAACCGCCTTTTTTAGACCTCTTACCGTATTTTCAACTTCGGGAAGTTCAGGCATAAACAAATGATAACTCACAATTCACAACTCCCAAATCCCAATTATAAGTTGCTGATTTCAATATTATTCGGCGGCGAGCTCTTTGGGGGGAATAAGAGAGGGGTCGGTGGGAAGAACTATATAAAATACCGTACCTCGCCCAAGACTCGAGCCGGCAGAAATGTTTCCTCCATGTCTCAAAATTATATTTCTGGTTATATAGAGACCCAAGCCCGAGCCTTCCGTCTGTTCTTTGACAACATTCTCTCCGCGGAAAAATTTGGTGAATAACTTATCCAAACTGGCTTTGTCCATACCTATGCCCGTATCTTTAACGGATATCTGAATATACGGCTTGTTCGGAAACGCTTCGATACCGACGATCACCTGACCGTTCTTAATATTATATTTGATGGCGTTATCTATGATATTGGAGAAAGCTATACCAAGTTTTTGAGGATCACCGTGTATCGTAATAGGGGATTTTGGTTTTTCAAAATAAAGATTCACTCCGAATTTCTTCGCCAATAAGTTGGCATTTTTCAGAAGATCGTCCATAAACATGCCTATATCGATCTCTATGAAGTTGTATCCGAATTTACCGGATTCTATCTTCGATACATCGAGAAGATCATTGACTATCTTGAGAAGTTTTACCGAGGCGGTAAGTCCATTCGAGACAAGCTCCTTATCCGAGCCGGAAATGGAATCATTTTTAGCGAAAGTTTCAAATATCCAATGCACGGCCGTAAGAGGGGTGCGCAACTGATGGGCGGCAACGGTAATAAATTCAGACTTAGACCGCAATAAGTTAACTTCCCTTGTCCTATTTCTTATTATTTTTATAAAGCCAACGGGGTTTTCTTCTTCATCAAGTATCCTGTCGGTCGAGACAGACAGCTCGAGATCGGGGTCGGAGAAGGATATATCAAGTAGTTGAGGATATTCCCCGGGAAGACTTTTTTTAACGACAGCGGGAGCAAGTGAAGGGAAAATGGTTTGAACGATCATCTTAAAAGCCGGATCGGCTATCTTCTCAGGAGAGATGATCTTTCCGACAATGTCTTCTTTTCTCAGTTTAAAAATATCTTCCGCGGCCTTATTCCAAACAACCACCTTAAAGTCTTTATCATAACTGATAACCGCGTCGTCTATATTCGATATAAGCTTATTGATCCTCTCCTTTTCAGAAGAAGCATCTCTATGACAATCAAAAGATGAGAGCCCATTGAACAATGACAAGCCTATGATGACGGCAAAGGCGGTACAAGCGGCAATAAACCATATGAGAGGGAAAAAACTGAAAGCAAGAAAACATACGCCTATACCGACCACAAGAGATGCCCAAAAAACGATCGATTCCGATCTTAATAAAAACTGTTCTTTTCTTTTATTTCTTTCCGGCAAGTTACAGACTTAATTGTACAATCGCGGAGGATTATATTAAACCCGCCTCGGTTATTCTTCCCGCAAGATTTTTAAAACCCTTTAAGGAGAGAAATTCGGATAACTTTTCGGGAGGAAGGGGAGACGTTTTTAAATCACTTAAAGAGAAGTCGGGTAGGGGAGCTTTTTCGGATATGGTAGCGAGTCTCTTCGATAGGATCGCCGATTCCTTACTTTCCATAACTCTTTTCATGGCGGCGGTTTTCGTTTCCGGAGAAAGAGCATATAAGTCTTCAAGCGGACCATATCTCTTTATAAGGTCGGCGGCCGTTTTCGGACCAACGCCTTGAACGCCGGGGATATTATCGGAAGAATCTCCGACCAAGCCTTTGAAATCAGGCACCAGTTCCGGAGGAATTCCAAAACGTCCGATAACCGCCTCTCTATCATATTCCGTAAACGAACTGATCCCTTTTTGAGGCACCCATGCGATCACCCTCCTGTCTTTTACCAATTGAAGGACATCGAGGTCTCCCGAAAGAATAATTATCTTTTCAACGGCATCATCCGTTGAAAAACGCGCGGCAACCGTGCCGATGATATCATCCGCCTCAAAGCCGGGGGATTCCAAACATTTGATACCGAATGCCTCAAAAAACTTCTTGGATGATATCAGTTGAGCTATGAGATCGTCCGCGGACGCAGGTCGGTGCTCTTTGTAGGCGGAAAATTCCTTTTTTCTAAAAGTCGGTTCCGGGCGATCATATGCCGCAACGGAATAAGTAGGGGATAATTCCCTTAATATTTTTATAAGAATACTGGAAAGCCCATAAACGGCACCCGCCGGCTTATTGTCCGCATCCGTAAGGGGAGGTAAAGCGTGATAAGCCCGATGAATAAGAGAGTTGGCATCAATAATAAGGAGAGTTCTTTCCATGTGATATTGAATCTCCGCCGAGATGAAGGAGAATTATAGAGCTAATTATAACAGGTTTCGGATCAAAATATTCAGGATGAAATCTTTATCAGACGTTCATTTTCCTTTTTACCGTACTCAAAATTTACTTTTGTTCCCGTTATTTTCTTTCCTCCCAATTCGGGCCATTCTATGACAATAATATTATTCTTGTCGGACATCTCTTTAAAAAAACCTATATTTTCAAGTTCCGAAGGGTCTTTTATCCGATAGAGGTCGGCATGTATCAATTTAGTGAAACCACCGGCATTATTTTTGAGGCGAAAAGCCCTGAAAATATTAAAAGTCGGGCTTGATATCTTTTTCATCCCAAAAAATGAAGCAAACCCCTTGGTAAAAGCCGTCTTTCCCGAACCGAGATCGCCTTTAAGCAGAATAACCTCGGCTTTTCTACGCTTTAATAAGGCTTTTTTTACCAATTCCTCAGCCATATCAAAGCCTATTTTTTTAGTATCTTTCTCTGATAATGAAAGAAAAAGTCGCATATCAGTCGTTGCCTACTATTTTTTCTATATATTTAATACCCTTATCCGTCAGCATACGACCGGATGGAGTCCTTTTTATAAGCCCCATTTTTATCAAATAAGGTTCATAGATACCTTCAATTACCCCTCTTTCTTCTCCAAGAGAAGATGAAATGGCGCCGACGCCGGCAGGTCCGCCATTAAATTGATCCCTCAGAATGGTAAGTATGCGTCGATCCTGGTATTCAAGACCTAAGTCATCTATCTCCAATATTTCGAATAATTCCTCAAGACACTTTCTATTTATAATCGCTTCACCGCGTACTTGAGCAAGATCCCGCGCTCGCTTCAATATTCTATTAGCCGTTCTGGGGGTAAACCGACTAACTTCAGAAAGCATGGTCAAAGCTTCTTCATCGATCTCCATCCCTAATATCTTAGCCGACCTCTTGGTTATCTCGGCTATATTGCCGGATGAATAATAATCCAACCTGAATGTGGCGCCGAACCTCGATCTTAACGGCCCGGATAAAAGATCAATTCTTGTTGTGGCCGCGACTAAGGTGAATGGGGGAAGGTCTATGGAAATAGTTCTGGCCGACGGTCCCTTTCCTAAAACTATATTAAGGGTTCTACTTTCCATGGCCGGGTAGAGAACTTCTTCAATCATTCTATTCAACCGATGTATTTCGTCTATAAATAAAATGTCCCCGTTCTCCAAGTTTGTAAGTATGGCGGCCAAATCACCGGTTTTTTCAATTGCCGGACCGGATGTCACTTTTAAGTTTCCTCCCGTCTCTTTGGCAACAATATGAGCAAGAGTAGTCTTTCCTAATCCGGCTTGTCCATAAAATAAAATATGATCTATAGATTCCTCTCTCTTATTGGCCGCTTCAAGAATGATTCCAAGACTCCTTTTGACCGAATCTTGGCCTATATATTCATCAAAATTGTCCGGCCTTAACAGGTTTTCCCAATTTTGCTCTTCTTTTTGGCCTTGTATATTGTTCTCGGACATACCCTTGACAATCATTATTCAATATGTTAGCATTCAGACAAATCCGCAAAGGATTCTTGACAGGATGTTGTCTTAGTTTATGGCCACCTTGGTTTCGGCTGGGGTAAGCCTCGGGCGCATCTTAACCTCTGCATGTTTTTAAACATCAGAGTTTCCATAATACTCAAGGATCTTTCGCGGATTTTTTATTTCTAAAAAATCACCAAGTTATCGGACCCGTAATTTTTTCAATCTCTTTCAAATCGGTTATCCCCGCAAGAGCTTTGATAATCCCGTCCTGCTGTATAGTAACAAAACCTTTTTCAATCAGAAAATTCTCTATTTCAACTTCACTGGATTCTTCATGGATAAGGGTTTCTATGGTTTTATCCATTTCCATTATTTCAAAGATTCCCGTCCTTCCTTTATATCCACCCATACAGGCCGGGCAACCGACAGATTCATATAAAACAACTTCCGAGGGGGCGGGTTTTACCGCCTCCTTAGGCAAGGAATTGAGAAAATCTTCTATATTTTTACGCATTTCCTCGCTTATCTCCGCTTTTTTTCTACATTCCGGGCATAACTTGCGAACAAGTCTCTCAGCTATGACCACATTTACCGAAGGACCTATGATCTGCGGTTTTACTTCAAGATCTATGAGGCGGGGAATAGCCCCCGAGGCGGTATTGGTATGCAGGGTGGAAAATACCGTATGACCGGTAAGAGCCGCTTGAATCGCTATACCGGCGGTTTCCGAGTCTCTTATTTCTCCGATAAGAATAACATCCGGATCCTGACGAAGTATGGATCTCAAGCCATTACTGAAGTCATAGCCGGCAGAAGAATCGACTTGCGTCTGCTGAATCCCTTCAAGATGATATTCTATCGGATCTTCTATGGTTATCAGTTTTATTTCCGCATTACTGACATGTTTGATAAAAGCATACAAAGTGGTGGTTTTTCCCGATCCCGTCGGACCGGTAACAAGCACCATTCCATTGGGTTTTTTAAGGTTTTTTTCAACTTTTTCAAGATCATCCGGTCTGAGGCCAAGATCTTTCACTTCAACCAGTGCGGCCTCCGGATCAAGAAGTCTCAAAACGGCCGTCTCTCCGTATTCTGAAGGATTGACCGATACGCGGACCTCCATATTGCGGCCATTTTCACGGCTTACCATGGTAAATCGACCATCTTGGGCCATTTCCCTTATATTTAATTTTATTCCTCCAACGAGCTTTATTCTGCTTAAGATAAACCTGTATTCTTCCCCGCTCACCGAGCCGATCCCCCTCAATACTCCGTCTATGCGGACCCTTATATTCACCGACTCTTTTGCCGGTTCAAAATGAATGTCGGAAGCTTTAAGAACCAATGATCCACCAAGTATTTCCTCAAAAATAGCGGTGGTAGAAGCTTTCGATGCCGAAAGAGAAGAAATTCGTTCGGATAATTCCTCTGTGGAGTTTATGGATACTACTCCGACTTCGACCTCACCCGATCCCTCTCTTTTATCTTTGGACGTCATTGTAACTTATATATAATATAGGAAAATGTCAGGACACAGTAAATGGTCACAGATAAAACACAAGAAAGCCGTGACCGATCAGAAGAGGGCCAAGCAATTCACTAAGCTTCTTGCGGCGGTACAGGTCGCGGCAAAGACCGACCCCAATCCGGACTTTAATCCTCGCTTGAGGACAGCTATAAGTAAGGCTAAAGAGTCCAATGTGCCGCAGGAAAACATAGAAAGGGCCATAAACAAAGCAAAAGATAATCCGACCGAGGATATATTGATTGAAGCATACGGACCGGCGGGAACCGCCTTCATGATAGCGGCGGTAACCGACAGCAGGAACCGAACCGTAGCCGAACTAAGAAAACTTCTGTCCGATAATAATGCCAAATTTGCCGAGCAAGGTTCGGTAAAATGGATGTTTAACATCAACGAAGAAGGTGAGTGGGTCCCGCAATTTGAACAATCATTATCCAATGATGATGAAGAAAAAGTATCCATTCTAATGGATGCCCTTGATGATCATCCGGATGTAATGGAAATCTATACGAATGCCAAACAATCAGAAAAATAACGACGATATCGGTCGAATATTTCTCGGTATAGACCCCGGAACACACAGACTCGGTTACGGAGCCGTGGTTTTTAAAAGAGGAAAGTTCGGACTTATTAAGCAAGGAGTACTGGAAATAAAGAATAAAGGCTACACTCCCGGTCAATTGATCGATATATATGATACCGTTTCATCATTAATAGACGAGATATCCCCCGATGAGGTAGCGGTTGAAAAACTGTTTTTCTCAAAAAACCAGACAACCGCCATGACGGTAGCCGAGGCAAGAGGGGTTATTTTACTCGCAGCCGCCAAAAAATCCATTAAAATAAGCGAATTCACCCCAAATACCGTAAAACAGTCTGTCAGCGGTTACGGATCAGCCGATAAAAAGTCCGTATTGAAGATGATAAGCATAATCCTCGGATTAAAGGATTTTAAGCCGATAGATGATGCCTCAGATGCCCTCGCTATAGCCATAACGGCGGCCTTACTCGGAAGATATTGAGTACCTCTTGACCGAAGGATTTTTTATTATATACTTTCCCAGAATAAAAAGGTCGATAAAATATAACCAATCGATAATGAGCTCTGTAGAAGATTTTGACGGAAATTTCGAAGGTGAGGAATTAGATGATTATAAAGAGATAGATTCCGACCTCGAAGATGGTTTTTCAATAAAAGAGGGTGATTTTGATGATGACCTCGATGACGAGGACAATTCCGAAGATGATGACGATCTTCTCGGAAAAGATGATGAAGAAGAATTTTAAATAATAAGATCAGTATCAAATCATCGCCCCCGCGCTCCTTATCCCCGAAGTAACGGATAAGGAGCGGGGGCGATGTATAATTATTCAGTGAATAAAACCATTATAAAAAAGATATCGATATGGGTCGGCGGCATAATAATAACTTCTACGGTAGTCGGATTATTTGGATTTCTTTATCTAAGCAGAAATCTTCCGACGGTCGGAGAAATAACCAGCCAAGAACTCATAGAGTCGACCAAAATATATGACCGGAGCGGGGAAAGACTCATATATGAAATACATGGCGAAGAGAAAAGAACCTATCTTTCCGCCGAAGAAATCCCGGATATCATAAGACAAGCAACTCTCGCCGTTGAAGACAGTGGCTTTTATGAACATGGCGCCTTTGATATAAAATCGACCTTACGAGCTCTTTTGGTCGATATACGTGAAGGTTATAGAGCACAAGGGGGATCGACCATCACCCAACAGGTGGCAAAAAATTCATTTCTAACCTCTGAAAAAACGATTATAAGAAAAGTTAAAGAACTCATTCTCGCCTATCGGATAGAACAAGCTTATACAAAAGATGAAATACTCAACCTCTATCTCAATCAAATACCTTACGGTCAGAATGCCTATGGAATAGAAGCCGCCACGCAAATATATTTCGGTAAACCGGCCAAAGATCTCAATCTTGCCGAGGCATCGATGTTGGCGGCCATACCTCAGGCCTCAAGTTATTATTCTCCGTGGGGATCACATATAAAAGAGCTGGAAGATAGACGCCAGTTCATTCTTTTACGAATGAAATCTCTCGGCATGATCGATGAAGATCAATATAATACCGCCTTAACGGTAAGGCCGGAGGTTATGCCTCAACCTAAAACCGCATCCTTCGCCCTCGCTCCTCACTTCATAATAGAAGTTCAGGAATATCTCAATGATAAATATGGAGAAGATTTTGTTTTAAAAGCCGGTCTTAAAGTCATAACCACATTGGATGTCGAGTTACAGGAATTAGCCAATACCGCAGCAAAAGAAGGAGGAGACAGAAATACAGAACTCTATTCCGGACATAATTCCGCCATCATAGCGATGGACCCGAAAAACAGCCAAGTATTGGCCATGGTTGGTTCAAAAGATTATTTTACCGAACCCGAGCCGGCAGGTTGCATAGAGGGATCGACTTGCAGATTTGAAGGTAATTTCAATGTTATAACCCAAGGACTCAGGCAGCCGGGATCATCATTCAAGCCATTCGCTTATATGGCCTCCTTTATGGAAGGATTCACCCCCGACACCATTCTCTTCGACGTGCCGACCGAATTTTCCGCAAATAATCCCGATTGTCCACTCATACCCGATTACAACATCGATCTTCCTCAATGTTATCATCCTCAAAATTTTGACGGTGTATTCCGCGGACCAATAACCATGAAAGAGAGTTTGGCTGAATCAATAAATATAACAGCTGTTAAAACCCTCTACCTTTCCGGATTTGAAAACACCATAAGATTGGCGGAAAAGTTGGGATTAACAACACTTAAAGACAGAAGTCGAATAGGATTATCCCTTGTACTTGGAGGAGGAGAGATCAAACCGATAGAAATGGCTGAAGCTTATTCCGTAATAGCCAATGATGGCATAAGAAATCCTCGAACTTATATTCTTCGAGTGGAAGATAAAAACGGTAAAATACTTGAAGAATTCAAGGACCGATCGGAAAGAGTGGTGGATGCCAACTATACCCGCCTCATAAGCGATATTCTTTCGGATGTTAATCTGCGAGCGCCACTATTCCAATCCAGTCTTAATTTGACCCGGGTTCCCGGATATCAGATAGCTATGAAGACGGGAACAGCCAATAATTACGTCGATGTATGGACTTTCGGATATACACCCAATCTCGTAGTGGGAGTTTGGGCCGGAAATAATAATCGTTACCCATTACAACAAAGAGGTTCAAGTTTATTGGCCGCCGTTCCCATGTGGCACGCATTCATATCGGAAGCGGTATTACTCAGGCCTAATGAACCATTTCCAAAACCGGAAGCCATAAGCACCTCAATACCGATGTTAAGAGGGGAGTTGGATAGAGAAAATCCGCATAATATACTTTTCTATCTCAATAAACTCTCAGATCCGCAATTCATAAATTGGGAAACGGGTGTTCAAAATTGGCTTAAATCCAATATTCTCCCCGATATATCGTTACCTTCTTATTCTTACTCCGAAGGAGAGACCCAACCGGGCATTGTCGGCTCCGGTCCAAGGATAACCATATCCGGCCCGATGAATGGAGATATAATCACCTCGGACCCCTTGATATACGCAAAGATAGTATCAGGAAGCCAATTAATAAAGATTGAATTGTATATAAACAACAATCTTGCCGAGACGGTTACGGATATCAATGGAACAGAATTCGATTATTTAAGAATGATCCCTTTCGGGAGCCTTTCCAGTCAAAACAGAATAACCATTAAAGCTTTTGATTCATCCGGATTAAGCGGGGAAAGCAGTGTAATAATCTATAAGTAACAGGTTTTCCTTTATAGATATCAAAACACCCCTTAAAGGGGTGTTTTTGGACTTACCAGATATATCTCTATCAAGATTTAATAGGCATAATTATATAAATATAAGAATTATCTTGAGGCCATTTGATAACGGAAGGTTTTGTATCTCCTTGAAGGCCCATATTTACCGTTTCCGAATCAATGCTTTTCAGTCCATCGATAAAATATCTCCAGTTAAATGTCACATCAACCGCTTCACCGGTTATTTTAGCCGGAATGAGATATTTATTTTCACCAAGCATGTTATCCGCCGAATATGCCTCAATAAGTTTTTTATCAGGAATTATTTTGAATATAACTTCATTATTTTTAGAACTAAAGGAACTGACTAATTTAAGGGCTCCCATGAGTTCCGTTCTGCTTATTTCCATATCCGTACTCACTTCTTTGGGTATTATCTGTGTATAATCAGGGAATTTTCCATCTATAAGCCTTGTTATAAGGGTTGTATCATCCGTCTCCATCATAAATTGGCTACCATCGGAATATATTTTTATATTTTCCTTGTCACCGACTATCCTGATCAGTTCCTGTATTGGTTTAAGGGGAACTATCATACTGAATCCTCTTTCAAAATTATTCTCAAATTCCGAGCCATAAATGGTTTTTTCAGCCAGACGAAAACTGTCCGTGGCGACGAGTTTAAGCATTTCTCCATCTATATTGAACATAACCCCGCTTATTTCCGGCCTTAATTCCGATATTTGAGCGGCACTAACGACAGAAATAAGTCCTTCTTTTAAAATACTCCCCTTAATATCCACATATTCATCTTTTATCCCCACCTTTGGTATTATCGGAAAATCTTCAGAGCTCATACCCTGTATCTTGGCTTCATAACTGTCCGTCTTAACAAGGACATTCATTCCTTTGCTTTCCAGATCTATCCTTTCATTCTGAATATTATTTATAACGCTGTTGAATATGGTAAAAGGGACGGTTATCTGTCCATCCTCAATGATCTTTCCCGCCACTGTTTTAACTATGGCCGTTTCAAGGTCGGTCGAACTTATATTTATCTTTCCGCCTTCGGATTTAATTAGGACATTCTTAAGGATCGGTAGATTGGTATTTTCTCCCACTATGCGTGATACGGCGTCCAAAGAGTTCTTAAGATTGTTTTTTAGTACGGTTATTTTCATTTCTTTATTACTATTATTTTTTTATTAATTTAAATTAAATTTCTTGTTGTAGTAGTAGAAGGGGTTGTGGATAGGTGTATAACTCTATTTTTGTATTATATAACCCTTCATAAATCATATTAAGACAGTCGGATAACTTGAGGTGATCGGTGTGTAAAACAGATAAGTTATTCACATTGATTAAAGGGTCTTATGAGTTATGAAGTTATTATACGGAAGTAATCCACAAATAATCCCCTCCAAAGAGGGGATTATTTTATGATTTATTAACCAACTCTTTTATCATGGTCATTTTCTGATTAAATCCCGGATTGGTATTTAAATTATGGGTTATTTTGTCAAAAGCATATATGGCGGTTGTATGATCTCTCTTACCCATTTTTTCAGCAATGAACGGATATGACATGTTAAGCATCTCTCTTAATAGGTACATGGCCACCTGTCTCGGCTCAACAATCTCTTTCTTTCGTCCCCGTCCTATAAGTTCCGTGATGGATATTTCATAGAACTCGGCCACAGCTTTAACCACTTGGGTGGGAGTAAGATTGACCGATGATTGTTCAATTACCTCATTTATTATTTTTTCCGCATGACTTAAGGAAAATGAAGAATTATGGGATCTGTGAAAGGCCATCTTGGTTATTATTCCTTCAAGTTCCCTTATATTCCTTTGAACCTTATCGGCAATGATATTAACGATCTCATCTTCAAGAGATTCTTTTCTTTCTTGAAGTTTAACTTTTATTATCGCGACGCGAGTCTCAAAGTCGGGAAAACCGATATCAACTATCATTCCTCCTTCAAATCTTGATTTAAGCCTTTCTTCAAGTATGGGTATCGATCGTGGCGGACGATCGGAAGAAATTATTATCTGCTTATTATTTTCATGGAGAGCGTTAAAAGTGTGAAAAAATTCTTCTTCGGTCTTTTCTTTTCCACCAATGAACTGTATATCGTCGATTATAAGAACGTCAGTGTTCCTATACATATTCTTGGTATCCTCTATTCGCTTATTTCTTATCGCCCAAATAACATCATTGGTGAATTTTTCCGAAGAAACATACTTTACTTTGAATTTTCCTTTATGTTTTTTATGAATTTCGTTTCCAATAGCCTGTATAAGATGGGTTTTTCCGAGACCGGTACCGCCATAGATGAAAAAAGGATTGTATTTACTGCCTATTTCTTCAATTATCGAGGTTGATGCGGCATAAGCCAATTCATTCGAACCGCCAACCACAAAAGTTTTTAAATTATATTTCGGATTCAATCCCGATTCCGGGTCGGTCTTAAATTCATTGAATGCAAGTTGTTTAACTTCTTCCGGCTGTTTCTGAGGTTCTATTTTTTTGGATATATTGCCGTCGACAATATAAACGATCTTTTTAATGGAACTATCTTCAGTGCGAAGAATACCAAGGATCATCTTTCCATATTTGGCTTCCACCCACTCTTTGGCAAAATGATTCGGAAGAGCGACTATGGCATCACCATCTTTATTATCGACAAGCCTACTGTTCTTAAGCCATGTAAGAAAATTAGGTCTTGATATTTGTAATTCCAGTTCGCCTAATGATCTGATCCAGAGCTCATCGATAGTCATAATCATATTTTATTGAAGCGACATACAGGCGTCAAAGAAGTGAGGTTCTATTGAAAAATAAATAAACTTTTTAATCGACATCATATCCGATGGATAAATTTATCAGTTTGTTTTTAACTCCAATAAAAAGGTACTTGAATTATAATAAAGAAGAATTTTCACCGGCGATCAGTTAAATCTTAAATACAGACCCCTGTGGATAACTTGTGGATTATTGATATAAACAGTTGACAATTTTTATTAAATGTTCTTTTTATTGCCATTTTCTTTAAAAATCGGTCAAAACAGATAAATTGGAAGATTTTTATACGGATATATAAGAAGATAAATCTCCATATGATTGACTAAATAGGTAAAATCTCCTATTTTAAAGCCCATGAAACCGACTTATAACCCTAAGAAAAAGAAGAGGGCGAGGACCCACGGCTTTCTTAAAAGGCAATCTACAAAAGGAGGAAGGAGAGTTATAGCCAAAAGAAGAGCCAAAGGAAGAAAGAAGCTTTCCGTCTAAACGATCAACATGATAATGCCCGGGTATAAACTGAATATCTCCCTGGCGCCGAAAGATTTTAAACCTTTTTATAAAGGAAATTTTTTTTCGGTAAAAAGAAGGACAAACGGACTCAGTCATTCCCGAATAGGAGTAATAGTCTCAAAAAAAAATTCAAAGACGGCTACCGGCAGAAATATGATAAAAAGGCTGGTTATGAATTTTTTCAGGGAAAACAAGAATTTTCT
>Ga0172381_10004648_pt1 | contig 14151 bp, 14 predicted proteins | sample Leawel6488metaG_FD_119754 | JGI IMG/M metagenome (GOLD analysis project Ga0172381, IMG submission 119754) | Leachate microbial communities from a municipal landfill in Southern Ontario, Canada - Leachate well 64-88 metaG | ecosystem: Engineered > Solid waste > Landfill > Unclassified | place... | reverse complement strand
ATTGATAATTGTCCGCGCATAGTTTTGATGGTTGTCAATCTTTGCAAATTGATTTTACCATTTTGTAATATGCGGGCAATAGCGCGTTTTAAGGCTGGTACTCAAAGTTGTGAGCAGATACTTAATTCAATCTTGACTATTTTTGAATTTTTATTTATAGATATGATGGAGGTTATAAATATGAACGCAAAATTAGCTAAAGGGATTACCGGGGTATCCCTTATCCTAGTAATGGCGCTGGCAATTTTATTGCCGGCGTCGGGACAGGATTACCCGGGAATAAGTTCTCCGTCGGATGATTTAGACCTCGAGGCGGCGGAAGGGTATGGAATGGCGCTTAACCTGGGAAGGAGCATAGTAACTGCCGATGTATCATGGAGTTTAGGGGAATATAATAACTCCTCGGATTATGTGGAATCGGTTGGCGGCCGTTACTATGTTGCCTATTACGAAATCAATGGCTCGCCGGCCTGGGTCTCCGTTATCGGTATAGATAGTTTCTGGCCCGATCAGGCGGATGTGACCTGGGATCAATTCCTGGAACAAGGCGAAAGCGCGGCGGCGGTTATGGAAGAATTCCGGCGCCAACAAGACATCGAGTTGGGGCGGAGCATTGTCCGCAAAAATATTGATTGGCCCGCCGGTGAATATGATAATTCCACCGACAATGCCAAAGACGATCTTTATATCGCTTACTACAAGGTTAACGGAACAAACACCTGGGTTTCCATTGTGAACCTGGAAAGATACCAAAGCTGGGTCGATATCAATGACGGGAAGCCTTCCGCGGGATATGCCCAGACCGATCTTGGATGGAGGGAATTTATCGATTCCCAACAGTATAGCTGAGGCCAAAAAGCCATTGACGCTATACTTTTTTATTTGCGGGGGTTATTTAATCTTCGTGTTTCACGAAGCTGGCGAAAAGCACCGGGACGACGAATAAGGTTAAAAACGATGAGACGCTCAAGCCGCAGATGATGGCGGCGCCTAGCGCCTGCCAAGTGGCGCTTGACAGGGTGATCGGGATGATGCCGATGATGGTGCAAAATGACGTGATAAAGATCGCCTCAAAACGCGATTTGCCCGCGTCAATGATGGCGTCGCGGAAAGGAATTTGGCTGTGCCGGTTGAGATTGATCTTGTCGATCAGGATAATGGCATTCTTTACCACGATGCCAAACAGCGCCAATATGCCGATCAGGCCGGGAAAACTCAAGGGGATATTAAAAATTGCCAATCCAATAAATACGCCGATGAGCGCCAGCGGCACGGTCATTAAAACAATAGCGGCCTGGATGAATGAATTGAATTGGACCACCATTGTGGCGACAATGAGGATCCCTGCCAATCCCATAGCCGCGATGATCGATTGTACCGATTCGGCATTGGTTTCGCTGGCGCCACCGTAGGTGATCTGGTAGCCTTCGGGGATGGCGTACGCGGCGGTCTTTTTTTGGAATTCCGCCAGGACCGCATTGGAGGTGGTGTCGGCGGTAATGTCGCTGGTAAGGTTTACGGTGCGTTTCTGGTCGATGCGGGTAATGCTTTCCACCGACGGGTCAAGCGATATCGCCGCCACGTCTTTTAAAAAGACCGCTTGTTTTGACGAGTTTAATATTTGCAAATTTTGAATCGCGGCCAGGTCGGGAATTTGCGCCGGATCAAACTGCGCCGTAACATCGATATCTTCGCCGTCCCGCAGGATGGTGGTAACGTCGGTGCCCGAAATTGCCGTGCGCAAGACCGAGCCGACGCTGCCGGCGGTCAGTCCATTTTGTGCCAGTTTTACCTGGTCAAGTTTGAAGGTGTATTGCGGCACTGATTCCTTCAGGGAGATGCTGGCGTTAACGGTCCCGGGAATGGATTCAAGTATGGGCTTTAAATCGCGCGCGATGGTTTGCAATTTGGCGATATCGTCGCCGGCGATTTGCGCCTGGAAGGCCGAGCCGCTGGGCGGCCCGCTGCGCAAAGAAAGGATGGTCACGTTGGCATCCGGAATCCCGGCTAGGTCGCGGCGCAATATTTCTTCTAACTCATACGATTTTTTGGAGCGCTCGTTTTTCTCGACGAGATTGATCGTGATCGACGCCTTGTCGGAAACGCCACCTCCGCCTTGGCCGCCGGATACTGCCGACGTGGAAACGCTCGATCCGACTGACGTGGAAAAGTTGGTGATCTCTTTGTAGGAAAGCAACCTTTCCTCGACGAGCTTGACGATACCGTCGGTGCGGGAAAGTTTGCTGCCGGTGGGAGTTTCGATATTTATGTAGATATATCCAAAGTCGTCGGGCGGGAAGAATTCCGAGCGCACGACGCCGGCCAAGGGCAGGGCCGCGGCCGCGCAAAACAACACAACCACGCCGCCCAGGAAAAGTTTGCGAATCTTTTTGTTGTCGATGACCAAAACCAGGTATTTTTCGTAAAGCGGCAAGGCGGCGTTCAGGTTGACGATGCCGTGCAGCAGCCGTTGCGCCAAACCTTCTTTTTTATCCGTGCCGTGGTCGCGCAGTTTTTGCTTTATCAACTCGTCGTCCTTGGATTCCCGGCAAACCTGCTGGCTGTTTGTTTCCAATGCGATTTTACCGCCTTTTTCGTACCAGTAAATCATCAGGCCCAGTGCCAGCAGGATAATTATTCCGCCAATGGCCAAAAATGGATTGTTTTGGAAAAGCAAAATCGCGCCCAGGCCGAAAAGGGAGGCGCAATAGAAATTGAAAAAGTTTTTGGTTAGGCGGACGCGTTCGAGGATCGCGGCCATGGGATGGTTGACCATCAGGGCGATTGCCAGGCTGGCGATCAGGGTTACCGAAATGGTGATCGGGATTGATTTTAAAAACTGGCCCATGATGCCGCTGGAAAACAATAACGGCAAAAATGCCCAAACCGTAGTGAGGGTGGTGGTCGTCAGTACGATTTTAAAATCGTTGAGCACCAGGAGCACCGCTTCCTCGGGCGTGAATTTGCCCGTCCTCATGTATTGCTTGGTGGCCGAAACGACCACGATGGCGTCATCGACGATCAACCCCAATGACAATAAAAGCGAGAATGTAGAAAGGAAATTAAGCGTTATCCCGGTCATATCCATCACGCCAAAGGTGATAAAGAATACCAGGGGGATCGCCAGTCCCGCGACTAGGGCTTCTTTTAGCCCGATAAGCAGAAAAAGCACGCCCATCACCAAAAAGAGGGTGATGATAAAATCGTGCTGTAGCTGGTCAAAGTCCTCCTGGATGAATTTTGCCTGGTCGTAAACTACTTCATAGCCCAGTCCGGGGATTTTTTGTAGCGACGTGTCCAGGGAAGTTTTTATTTCTTGGGCGGTTTTTATGATATTGCCGCCGGTGCGTTTGACGATGCTTAGGGTGACCGCGGCGGCGGGTGTTTGGCCGTCTGAAGAGATGCGCGCGATCCGGGTTTTTTTTATCGACGTTTCCGAAACAGTCGCGACATCCTTTAGTAATACCGGGTTGTCCGAAATGTTTCCCACGGGCAGGTTCTGTAGCTGTTCGGCGTCATAGACGCGTCCGTCGGTGCGCACGGAATACACATAAAGCGAACCGTCAAAATTACCGCCGGGGAAATTGATGTTGGCGGCTGCGATGGCGGAATTTGCCTGACTTGCGGTGATGCCGTAATAGTTAAGTTTTTCCGGGGAGTAGTTAATCGCAATCTGCCGCTGGTCGCCGCCGGTGATGCTAACTTCGCGCACGCCGGCGATCTTTTCCAGTTCGTCCTTCAAATCCTGGGCGTGGCCGTAAAGGGTGAATCCGTCGTATGGGCCGCTGAGCGCCACGCTCATTATCGGAGTGTCGTCAAAAGATATCTCATAGACGTTCGGATCCTGGGCATCGCTTGGGAGGTCGCCGGAGATATTGCTGACCGCGTCCCGGACTTTGCGGATCGAGTCCTCCAGAGCCTGGTCGGCGTTAAATTGGACAACTACGCTGGAAACGGAATTTGCCGATGACGAGGTCATTGTGTCGATCCCCGGAATCCCGGCGATTTTGTTTTCCACTTTTTTGGTGACCAGCTCTTCGACGTCGGCGGGGGCGGCCCCCGGAAAGACGGTGGTTACCACCGCGATCGGGATTTTAACTTCAGGGTTCGATTCGCGGGGAAGTTTGAAAAAAGAATAAACTCCCCAGACCGAAATAAGCGCGATCAACAAGGCGATGATGCGAAAACGGTAGACAAAAAACGAAAGCCACATTTTCTTAAGTTCGGGTTTGAATTTTAACCGGTCGAGGTAAAGCTGGTCCGAGGTTGGTTTTGATTCCATGGTATTTAATCTGATATTTTGACATTTTCGCCGGCTTCTAACCCGCGCGTGGAGGAGATGATCCTGGAGTTGTCGTCCAACCCGCCGGTGACATACACTTTTTCGCCCACGATTTCCCCGGTCGTCACGGAAATCTTTTCGACCTGACCGTTTTTATCGGCCATAAACACGTAAGTGGCATTGCCGGTGAATTGGACGGCTTCGATGGGTAGTAAATATGAATTTTGAGCGCCGGAATTTTTGGTATAGATTTTTGAATTCACGTTTTGGCCGACGACAACGGGTATTGGCGAGTTTTGAGTAATGACAATATTTATCTCCGCCTTTTTCGTCAGCGTGTCCAGCGCGGGGGCGATCGTTTGCACCACGCCTTTGCCGCCGTTACCCACGGCCACCTCGTTTCCCGGGGAAATATACGGCAGGTCGTTTTCGGAAGCGTAGGCTTTGATTCGCAATGCGGTCGGGTTGACGACGCTGGCAACCAAGGTTCCCGACGAGACGTACTCGCCGACATTGCCGGATATATAGGAAACTTTGCCGGCGATCGGGGAGACGACCGAGGTTTTGGCCAGGGCGGCGTTAAGGGAATCGACTGATGCCCGAGCTTGTTGGACGGCCGCTTTGCCTTGTAATATTTGCTGTTCCGACGCTCCGGCCAATTTATAGTCCAGAGCTTTTTGGGCGGTTTGCCACGAGGTTTCGGCTGCCTGTAATGCCGCCAGCGATCCGCTTACCGTGCCGCGCGCCGCGGCAAATTCGGATTTATAGCCGTCGATAATGCCTTTTTGGGCCGCGTTGTCGGTCGAAAGGCTGTTGACCAGGGGAGCCATGTCGTTTAGGAAATCAATCTCTTCTTGCAGATTGCCCTTGGAAAGTTCCAGGACGGTTTCGAGGCTTTCGTTATCGGATGATGCGGATAGGCTGTCGGCGGCGCCGAGCCAATCGGCAAGTATTTTTTCAATCGCGTATTTTTGTTGTTCGACGTTGGCCGCGCGCTGTGTATCGGAGGCTTTAAAGGATGCTTGCCCCGCGCCGGAAGCATTGACCTGGATCATGAATTCGGCCGAGTTTTGGCGCGGATTTACAAAAAATTTATCGATATGGTTATGGATCGAATCGTCGGATTTGGCATAGGCGTCCCGGATGGAATTGGCCAGGGAAGTTTTCGTTTCGGCGACGGCCGTTTGGGAAATGGCGATATCTTCCGCGCGGCTGCCCTGTTCAAGTTCGTCGAGCCTAGCTTGCGCCGCGGCCAGTCCCGCGCGCGCCTGCTCCAGTTGGGCTTTTACGTCGGTGTTTTGCAGTTGGACCAGCACTTGACCCGCCGTTACATCATCTCCCAGTTTGGTATTTATTTGCGCGACAGGTGCGGATATTTGGGCTTTAAGGTCGGCTTGCCCCAGTGATTCGACCGCGCCGTTATCCAAGCTGACGGTTTTTTCCTGGCGGAAATCGGCGACGGATAGCAGAGACACGGTTGGGATTGTCGGGACGCTGCCGGAAGCGGCTTGGTTTTTTGTCCGAATGCCTGCGGCTATTGCGATGAGCGCCAGTGTGGTCGCTAAAAATATTACCGTGAGCTTATGTTGTTTTATAAAAGGAAATGGTTTCATGATTGGGTATTTATTTTATGAATAGTGAGGCAAGATAATCGCTGTAATCTTTTTGGGGCGTATTTTTTATTCCGTGTTTGCGCTGGAGTACGTAGGCGTGGACGGAATTTACCAGCACCTCGGCCGCCAGGTCGCCCTGTTTGACGCCGTGGCATTCGAGCACTTTTCGTAACTCCTGTTTTATCTGGGCGAGTAGTGGCAAAATTTGGGAAAAAATTATCGGGTGGATATTGGCCATCTTCAGGTCCACCGGCCGGATGACAATGCCGTTTTTCAGGCAGATGGTGATGACCCGGTCGATGGTTGAGGCCAGGCTTGCGGGATTTGATTCGCAGGCCGCAAGTTCATTGTGAAGATAGCTCCTTACTTCGGCGGTCACGCCGCCCACAATTTCCGCGAAAATTTGTTCCTTGCCTTCGAAGAAATAATAAAGCGAGGCTTTGCTGATACCCACTTTTTGGGCGATCTCATCCATTGAGGTCGGAGAGTAGCCGTTCTTGGAAAAAAGGAGCTTGGCGGCTTCGACGATCTCGGTTTTGCGGTTGCCGTTTTCCATAAATATTTTTGTTCGCGTATGGTTACCTACCATTTGGTAGGTAACAAATGACATTATATCCATCCGGGAATAAAAGTCAAACGGTTGCCTGGCGGCATTGTTCCTTTCCATCCATCACGCGGTCTTTTTTTGGAATTAAGCAATACAAAGTGCGCTAAATGCAAGTTAGTTTCAGAGCTGACATTTTATTTTTACGCCATAAACGGGATTTTTGTGATAAAATCAACTAATCGGATAAAAACAAAAAAAATGAAGATCGGTCTGGCATTGAGCGGCGGCGGGGCTTTGGGGGTGGCGCATATCGGCGCCATTGAAGAGCTGGAAAAAGCCGGAATAAAAATCGATTATGTCTGCGGGGTATCTTCGGGCGCGATCATTGGCTTGGCGTACGCGACGGGTGGTTTGGAAAGTTTGCGCAAATTTTATAATGATGCGCTGGCGGATTTTGCGCGCAAAAATCCTTTCCTTTTCGCCAAAGGCCCGGACGCGGCATTCAAATACATTGGCCGGGCGTTGGAAGAATTGTGCGGCGGCAAAGATTTTAACCAATTGGCGATCCCGTTTTCCTGCAGCGCCACCAACCTTGCCTCCGGCGAGAGTGAATCGTTTTTCGAGGGGGATCCGGTCGCGGCGGTGATGGCGTCGTCGGCGTATCCGGGGGTATTTGCGGCGCAAAACATTGGCGGCAAATGGTATATTGACGGTGGGACGACGCGCAATTTGCCGGCGGTCAATTTGCGCGCGATGGGCGCGGATTTCATTATCGGTTCATCGATTTACGCGGTGGATCCCATTGACGATAAGCTGGCCGGACGGTTGAACCGCATTGAGATCGCGGCCCGGGCGCTGGATATTTTTGAAAAGGAGCTGAGCCGGTTCCATGAAGAGCAATGTGATTTTTGTTTCAAGCCGCGCGTGGACCAGTACCGGTGGTTTGATTTTTTTAAAATGGAAAAAATTATCGTCCAGGGACGGGAAAACGCCGCCCGGGAAATTAAAAAACTTTTACCGCTTCTTGGAAAATGAAAACATTAAACAAAATTTTTGTTGCCGCGGCGCTAATTTTGGCGCTTGCCACCGGCGCGTGGTTTTTGGGCCGTTTGTCAGTCGTTGAAAATGAAAAAAGCATCGCGGTGCCACTTGTTGCGGAAAATTCTTTATCGTCTTCATCGGCGGTCGTTACTAAGGTTCTCGATGGCGATACGGTGGTGGTTACTGGCGGCGACCATGTGCGCTTGCTGGGAATCGATGCCGATGAAAGCGGTTACCCATGTTATGACGCGGCGCGCCTGCGCCTGGAGGAACTGGTTTTGGGGAAAAGCGTCCAGCTTGAACCGGATCGGGAAGATGTCGACCAGTACGGGCGCAAATTGCGTTATATATTTTTGGACGGAAGCAATATAAACGAAATGTTGGTGGCGCAAGGTTTGGTGGTGGCGCGTTTTTATCCGGAAAACCAAAAATATAAAACCGAAATTACCGTTGCCGAAACCGCGGCTATGGCGGATAAGGTCGGGTGTAAATGGAATGGTCAGGCGCAAGCCGCCGCGGTTTCGCCCGAAGCGGAGAAAGTTGCGGATAACAAAAATTATACCTGGGAAAAACTGATCGGGACCGCGATCGATCCCTGTGAGACCAAAAATCACATTGGCCAAGAGGTTATTGTCGAAGGCGTTGTAGTCGATGCGTACCGCAGCGCCAGCAATACCGTATTCTTGAATTTTGGAAAAAAATACCCCGACAATTGTTTTGTAGCGGTAATCTTTGAATCCGACTTGCCAAAATTTTCCGATTCGCCGGAAAAAAATTATGGAAATAAGACGGTGCGCATAAAGGGTAAGGTGGCGGAATACGAAGGCAAGCCGGAAATCATTTTAAAAAACGAGTTGCAAATCGAAGCCGGAGAGTAAATTTATCGGCCTATCGAATTTACATTTTATAATGTATTTTGCTTCCCGTGGTACGAACCCGCGAGCGTCGACCCTTTAGGTAATCCGGAAGGGGTGTTTGCGGGTTAATAAATATATGGGGAAATTATTATCGGAGCTGAGGCGGGATTTGCGGCAAAGCGCCAATCCAAAAAAAGCCAAAGACCTGCAAAGGTTTTTTAAGACCTGCAAAGGCGAATATGCCCAGGGCGACCGGTTTTTGGGCGTGATGGTGCCCAGTCAGCGCCTGGTATTGAAAAAGTATAAGGATGCAATCGGGATCGGCGAAATTACGGACTTATTGAAAAGCGAATGGCATGAGGAGCGTCTGACGGCATTGTTGATTCTGGCCGAAAAATTCAAAAAGGGCGATGACGCGGAGAAAAAAGAGATTTTTGACCTTTACTTGGAGAATACCCGGTTCATCAATAACTGGGATTTAGTCGATCTGTCGGCGCCGAATATTGTCGGCGCGTATTTGTATACCCGGGACCAGGCGATCCTTTACGAATTGGCGAGGTCGAAAGACTTTTGGGAGCGGCGGATCGCGGTGCTGGCGACATTTTGGTTCATAAAAGAAGGCAAGGCAAAATTCGCGTTGGCGATCGCCGAAATTTTGGTGGGCGATCGGCACGATCTGATCCAAAAAGCCGTGGGTTGGATGTTGCGCGAAATCGGGAAGCGGTGTAGCCAGGATATTGAAGAAGAATTCCTAAAAAAACATTATAAAACCATGCCGCGCACAATGTTGCGTTATGCCATCGAGCGGTTTTCTCCCGAAAGAAGGAAGTGGTATCTGGCTGGTAAAATATCCGGTGGCTTATCTTCGGGCAGTCTATCTTAATGTATTGACATTTTAAGTTTATTGTGTATAATTAAGTTATAATCGAAAGAACGGAGGTATGAAATGCGGAATTCTTTAGTTTCAATGCTGTTGTTGCTTTTGGCAGCCGCGGCAAACGCACAGCCAATTGACCTTGATGCACCGGTAAATTTTACCACTCTCAACGAATCGGTCATGGCGGGAGTTCTGGGTAGTGTCACCGCCGAACAAGATACTTTGAACGGTGGTTTCTATGACAGTGACGATATCCGGGTTGGCGACCATGCGATATCAATTGACCAGCGAGACTACTATTATCCGGGAAAGGATGAATCAATTGTCGATTTCAGGAATCGCATGAATGCCACGTATGTGGACTTCATTTCGCGCATTAGTCAGGTTTCTGAGACGAATGAAACTTTGCTTCTCCGGATGTATGGTCTTCATTTGCACGACAATTATGTCATATTAATAACCACGCATTTAATAGTCGTCGATGATAATGCGACTTTGAGGATGTTGCACTCGACCATTGATGAATCGGTTTTCATCAGTTTCTACAACCGCATCAAGGCGTTTGGCATGGAGTGGGGTTTAACCTTGCTTCATTTTTTTATCCGGAGGCGTGGTTTTAATGTTTTATGAATGTTACATTGATACAATAAGAAAACCCTAATCGGGGAAAACCATGAAACAAATAAAATCATTTTTGGGGATTGTGGCAATTATTATTGGCTTGGCGGGGTTTGCCGGGCCGGCCGCGGCGTTTGAATTGAGGAACGGCCGCGAGGTTACAGTGCAAAAAGGCGAAACGGTCAACGGCACTTTGGTGGCCGCCGGCCAGACGATTGTTATTAATGGCGATGTTTTGGGCGATATCATCTGCGCCGGCCAAAACATATCGATCAACGGCGCCGTGGATGGCGATATCATTTGCGCCGGTCAGACTGTCGATATCACGAATTCCGTAAGCGGGAGCATCCGCCTCGTGGCCCAAACTATCGATATTACCGGGCCGATCGGCCGGAATGCGACGGTCGCGGCCCAGACCATAAAGTCCGATTCCCAAGTTAAGGGAGAAATGTTTTTCGCGTCGCAGTCGGCGGCGATCGGCGGCCGGATCGGCAAAGATGTTGCCGGCGCGGCCAGATCGATAACTTTGAGCAGCGATATCGGCGGCAACGCGCAATTCCGGGACGGCAACCTTATTTTAAAAAACACCGCCGCGATCGGCGGGGCATTGTCGTATGTGAGTGCCAATGACGCGGCAATCGAGGCGGGAGCGCGGATCGCCAATGGCGCACGCCGCTATGACCCGCCGGCCAACGAAAATCTGCCGATACTGGAAAGACACAAAAAGACTTTTTCGGAAAAGATCCTGGATGAGGCCATGAAATTATTGTGCTATATGGCGTTTGCCCTGGCTTTTGCCCTGGCTTTTGTATTTTTATTCAAGGGCCCGGCTACCAAGGCCGCCGCGGCGATGCTGGTAAAACCCGGCCGGTCGTTTGGGATCGGTTTATTGAGCCTTCTTGTGACCCCGATCTCGATCGTACTTTTGATGATAACGATCATCGGCATTCCGGTGGCGATGGTTGTCCTTTTGTTGTTTTTGGTGGCGATATTCCTCTCGTGTTTACTGGCGGCAATTGCGGTCGGCCGAAAAATCGTGGCAAAATATTTTAAAGGCAAACAAGATTCGTTGCCGGCGCAGGCGCTTGCCGGAGTTGTTGTTTTGTGGTTGTTGTCCCTTATCCCGGTTTTGGGCAAGGTTTTGATGCTGGTCGCGGTTTCGTGGGGTCTGGGCGGTATTTATTATATGTTTAAAAAGGATAAGGCGGCGGCACAAAATCCGGCCGCAGCCGCGCCAAATTAAAAGAGCAACCAATTGGCTGCTCAAGTATTTTTTTTGCGAAGCGATAGCAATATCCCGGGCAGACCCGGGATAGTCTAATGTTCGCCCGCTTCTCCTTCGTCAAATGCGCTTTCGCGCCTGCTTGGCATGCAGAATGACATGAAGAACGACACGACGATTGCGCAAATTGCGAAGACGATTCCCATTTCCTTTATTACCTGTAGGGTTTCAACGAACTTGGTTTTCATGGACTCACCGCAAATATTATAACATTATTTCAAAATAAATCAATTGTAATAATAATTAATACTGATATGGTAAAATAAATTATTCCGTGGGGCGGAGTAAGAAACGAAAACTTATGCTAAAAAATTTTACCGAGGAAGACGCAAGGGCCATCGGTGGCCAGCTAGGTGTCGATTGGGCCAAGTTCGACGTTGAGCAATTTCGGGCCGGGATGGATGTGGAGCTTGAGCACGGCACTCGCGATTCGCGCACAAACGTAACCGATGATGATGCCTTGGTGACCGGCAAGATCGCGCTGGCGCATTTGAATGAATTTCCGGATTATTATGACCGGTTAAAAAAAATGGAGACCGAAGCCGAAGCGTATTGGGAACACCTTTCAAGATGAATTTTAAAAACGCCTCCTTTAAATATGGAGGCATTTTTTAACAAAAAACCTATGAATAAAAATATCGTGGTTTTTCTGGTATTTTTTGTCATTATCGCTGCAATCGGGCTTTATTACTACTCTTTTGCCAATCGTTCCGGTAAGATTGTAACTCCGCCGCTACGATCGGGATCGGTTCCGGCGCAAACGCAAAATCCGCCGGATAATCCGGGATTGACGGCCGCGGTGGCGATATCGAATTTTTCGTTCGAGCCGGCGTCCGTCACGGTTAAGGTTGGAACTACCGTGACTTGGACCAATAACGATACCGCGCCGCACCAGATAAAATCCGACACTTTCAATTCCCCGGTTTTATCAAAGGGGCAAACTTTCAGTTTTACTTTTAGCGCCGCGGGGACGTATGATTACTCATGCAACGTCCATCCATCAATGAAGGGCCAGATAATCGTGCAGTAGGAACAATTATGTCCAAGCCGGAGAATAACGAACAAAACTTTTCACTTTGCGTTTGTGTTAATTGCCCGACATACAGTGATTGCGGCCGCCTTGCCGGCGAGCGCCTTTTTTGCAGTCGCGGCAAGGGAGTTTGCGTTTATAAACCCAATGGTTGTATTTGTCCGGGTTGCCCGGTCTATAAAAGCAATAAACTTAAGTATAATTACTATTGCCGCCGCGACATTAACGGGTAATAAAATATGTCATATTCGGACCAGGATTTAAAAAAAATATTGGATGTTGACGATGCTATGCTGGCGCGGTTTTGGAAAATCCGGGAAGAGGCGATCCAAGAGGCGGCGGCGCGGCGTCAAAAAAGCGGGCCATTGGTCGCGATCGGGATTTCCGGTTCGTCCCGCAGCGAATTGGATATGGCCGCGGAAAACAGCCACTCGGAATATTTGCTCAAAGAGGCATTGGCGGAGTTGGAAGGGCGCGGCGTTAAAACTGAATTGGTTGCCTTGCGGGATTACCGGATCGAGCCGTGCAAATGCTGTTATTCGACCGCAAACGCCCATTGTCATTTTTATTGCTCGTGTTATCCCAAGGGAACGCCAATCGGCGATGACATGACAAACATCCTTTACGATAAAATATTGGATGCCGATATAATGCTCTTTGCCACGCCGGTAAACAATTACAAAATTTCGTCCCGCATGGCGCTGTTTTTGGACCGGTGCATTAGTTTGGACGGCAGCTTGGCCCCGGCCGACCCGGAGGCGACCAAAGACCGGGAGTTAAACATAAAACATTCCAAATTCATCCAAATGATGGCAAGCCCCGATATTCCTGGGAGCGGGTTTTTGCGGCGGTTTACTGGCAAGGTGGGCGGGTTTATCACTACCGGCCACGAGGAGGGCGCGTCCATGGCGATTTCCCAGCTTTTCATGGCCTATAACAATTTCGGGATATTTTTCCCGCCCCATTGTTTTATGTATGCCATGTCGTCGATCTTGCGGGGGACTTACGAGGATACCCCGATCGTCGGCGCCAAAGAATTTGTGGAGGAGGCAAAAGTGGTCGCCAAAAATGTTTTTACCGCTGCCAAGATGATCCGCACCGAAAATCCGGAGTGGTATTACGATTATTCATCAAACTAATTTATGATCTATCAAATCGCGTTTCAAATATTTTGGGGATTGCCGCTGATCGCGTGGGGAGGGCTGGCCACATTTATTTCCCTGGCGACTACCGCCACGATGGGTTTTTTATTCCATACCGGCCGGGCCAGTTTTCCCTTTGCCTGGCATTGGCGCGCGGCGATTACCACCTTGACTCTCGGTCTGATCCACGGAACGATCGCGATGCTGGCGATCCTGGGATTTTAATAAAAATTGGTGTTTGTATAAAAAAAGAGAGGGGAGCATTTCTGCATCCCCGGAAGTATTGGACTTCCCGATTGTTTAGTGTTGTGGCATTACCAGAGCGTTGGATACTTGCGTTCCGTCGATCTGGAGCCAGAATAGTGCGTGCTGGAGGGGAGCTTTCCCGTCAGCGATATGCTCTACAGTCTTGCTACCAATCTTCACGATGTTTTCGCCGGCCTTCAGAACGACTGGCATGGTGATCGCATCTTGCTTATCGCCATTGCAGTTTGTGATCTGCATCATCAGGTCATAGCGCCCACCCTGGTCCACGTTGACTTTTAGGTCGCCGTGGTTCCAGTTGACTGTGCTTTGGCCTGCTACTGCTCCGATTCCGGCTAGAAGCACGAAAGCTACTAGCAACAAATTCTTTATTGCGCTTATTCAGATTCCTCCTCGAATTTGCCATCACTATTTCTTCTCACGGTGTGGCAATGACACTATAGCATACCGACATTTATTTGTCAAGGGGGTGGGGGGTATCTGCTCACAACTTTGAGTACCAGCCTTAAAACGCGCTATTGCCCGCATATTACAAAATGGTAAAATCAATTTGCAAAGATTGACAACCATCAAAACTATGCGCGGACAATTATCAATT
>Ga0172381_10004647_pt1 | contig 14156 bp, 21 predicted proteins | sample Leawel6488metaG_FD_119754 | JGI IMG/M metagenome (GOLD analysis project Ga0172381, IMG submission 119754) | Leachate microbial communities from a municipal landfill in Southern Ontario, Canada - Leachate well 64-88 metaG | ecosystem: Engineered > Solid waste > Landfill > Unclassified | place... | reverse complement strand
CGTAGTACTCGAAAGCCGCCTCCAAGGACGTCTGGCTCAGATCCGCGCTGGTCGTATTGGAAATGACCTGGGCCGACTTCAGAGTCGTATGCGAACCAAAGACCGGCTGGCCGTCCCACGCGAGCGTGGTCGAGAACCCATTGTTGAACAGGTTCCAGAAGTTAATATCCGGGCAGATCGACGCGGACCGCGAGAGTGAAGACGACATCTTCTTGGACATGTCAAAAAGCTCGTCGTCGCCCATCTCCTCGGTGACCTGGAAGCCAAGACCGAACTTCACGGTCTGAATCGACTTCTTGTGACCCTCGACAGGCACATCGTAACTGATGCCCTCGCCCTCGCCCATAGCCCGAAGACCACCGAGCGGGCTGATCTCAGCCTCAGTGTACGTACGACCCTTGGGGAACGTATCGATCTTCGCGATCTTATCGAACTCCTTCGGGTAGTCGGCGTACTTACCATAGAACATCTTAGCAATTTCCTTATCAAACTGATACGGAAAGCCAGATCTATTCATAGGGGGTGTATTCGCCATATCTTACCTCCGTCCTAAAAGGACTTCACCGCAGCAGGATTGAACGCCACGATGTACTTCTTGAGATCGTCACTCACACCCACGATGTCGATTACAGCCTGCAGCTGCGTCAGAGCCGTGGCATTGATGGTGATCGCCTGACCAGCAGTCGCAGCAAGGTAGCCCTTCAGCGTACCCGCGTTTACGATGTCCGGCGTAGCGGCAGCATCTGCCAGGAAACGCATGCCCGAAAGAATCGGCATTACAAGAACTTCTACGCCAGAAGCCGCGTCGTGAAGCGCGACTCCGTAAGCGAGATCCGAGTTGGTAGCATCACCGGTGACCTGCACGACCTTAGGTCGCGTCTCACCAGAGGTGCCGGCCTCAAGTTTTACAACCTGGCCGCCAACAACACCCGCCGTATCAGCAATGCACCGCATCGTGGGTGGAGTGCTGGTACCAGGGCACTTATACAGTGAAAACGCCATGTTTCACCTCCATTAGTCACCGGCAGGAAGTTCCTGCCAGTCATGTCCAACATCATGCGCTGAGTCGCTGGGCTTGAAGGGCTGCCCGCCGGCCTGGCGCATCTCCGAAAGCGCGGAACCCTGGAACGCCCCAGCAAGTTCGTTGTTCTTCACAACCTTAGCGGCCTGCCGCTGCGCGTACAGTTCCTTTGGTATACCCATCAGAACCAGTTCCGTCTGACCTAGGTGGCTTATCTCATGATGGCCACTCGTGGGTCCTAAATAACTGTCGGCCTCGTCTGCGGACAGGATCTTGTAACCCTGTGTGCGTCGCTCGGCAACCTTGCTTGGAAGAACCCAACGGGTCTTCAGATCAGTCTCGGCAACGGTCAACTTGTCGGTGGCCGAACCGGACATCTGCTTATCAACCTGGAACTTAGCCATGAACTCCGCGTGCTCATCACCACGCCAGGTGTCATGGAAGTCCTTAGCCATGCTATAGCGGGTCCGATTCAGGCTAGAAAGCTCACTCGCGGTCTTGGTGTCCAGGACCAGGAACTTTTCCTTCTGCTCGAAAATCAGATCCACTCCGTCTGCATCCAAGGCTAGCACATCATCGATGGTCATACTAGCGTCGATGATGACTTTCTTTGACACTTTTACGGATTTTGTCTGTTTCGCGGCCTTACGCCCCGTGACCACAGGCTCCGTGGCCACTTCGGTGACGATTTTCGTCTCTTCAGTCATAATAACTCCTTATATCCTTCCCTGAGACTTGTAGTACTGGTACAGAAACTTCGGGTCCGAGCCCTGACGGTCGGCCTGATCCACGATCCACGTAGGTATTACGACTGTGGTCCGCGCCTGCGGGGGCCGCTGACCAGTACCGCCGGCCCCGGTGGGTATCGGTGCGCGTGCGGTTGCAGGATAGCCCGGAGCCTGAGTCACTGCAGTCGCAGCGGCAGGTGCGTAGCCCAATGCGGCCAGCTTGGCGTTCACAGCCTCGTCGATCTTGGCCTGCAGCGACTCCTGTACGATATCGTCCGTATGCCGTGACTTAACCTGCTCCAAGATGGTCTGATACATGCGTGGATTCTGAAATCGTTCCAGGGGAGTCATTTTGGCAATGCCTGCCTCGACTTCCTCGGCGTAACGGTCATAGTACTTCTTCGTCTCCGGGTTCGTGAGCAGCATCTCGCGCGAAACCTGGGCCTGGTTCTGCGCTACAGACAACGCCAACTGCGCCTGTGCCTCATTGACCGCCTCGCGTGCGGCTCCGTCGGGGTCTGAAAGCCAGTGATCGTTGATCCGCTGCTTGCGCTGCTCCGGGGTTTCCGTAGCATACGGGTTCAACGGCTGTTGTGCCTGACCTGCGGGAGTCAAGTAACCCGGCTGCACAGGTCCACGCTGTGGCTCGGGCCGTAGGACCTTGTTCAGCGTCTCAGTCAGCGCGACCACAGGGTCTGCTTTAGCACGTTCTGCAGTGACCTCATCCTGAGCCTTGCGCAGCTCAGCCAGAATATCCTCACGGGACTTACCGGCAAGCTCAGGCTGCACTGCAGCAGCAGCTTCCGGTGAGCCCTCGTACAGGTAGTCGACAGTGTCTTCGGCTTCAGGCTGTGGCGCGTCAGGTAACGTTTCCTCAACGTAGCCCGCACCACCACCCGCGTCCGGGGCAAGATTAAAAGGTCTCTTCCACTCGATCATATGCTACTTCCTCCCTTTGCAAAATCTTCTCGTATACGCTCAAGCATGTTGTCCAGCACGCGTAGGGTTTGTATACCACCTTGCGTGCGGTAGACTTCCATCGGCTCGTTACATCGTTCCAGACTGTCCTGCAGCGCCGGTAGGCGCGACTTGACCAGCTGGTTGAACAGTCGAAGCTGCTCCGGTTCCAGCAGCGCCAAGTCCTCCAGCAGCCGCTCCGGCAGCGCCCATTTGCTCGCCAACTTGACCAGACTGACCTGCGGCTGTGGCCGCACTTGCTCCTGTGCCATTCAATTGCTCCTTCATTACTGCGACCTGCTCGGTGCGCACAGCGTCCATTGCACGTAACTGCACCTTAAGGTGATCTACGAACGGTACGAAGTCTTCCGCGTTACCAACATCAAAGAACTCCAGCATCTTTGAGGTTATCAGCGTGGAGCCGACGTACAAGCTGTTCATAAGTTCCTGCATATCTGGGTTCTGTGCGAGTTGCGGGTTCATCTTGGCCTGCAGTAACTGCATTGCCTGCTGACCGTAGGTCGAATACAGTTGCGACGCCATAAGCATGGCCTGCTGCCTGGCCTGGTCGGTTTTGTTGATATCCGTGGTCTGCACCGTGAAGCGGAACTTGGTCGGTAGGTCCTCGACTTGCAGGTTAAGTATAGAAGCCACGTTGACCTGATCGGCCTGACTCAAGAACGAAATATCTACATTGTCCTTATTCGCGATGCACTGGTACAGTACCAACATGTAGATGTTAGTCATCGACTGTTCGGTGTTCTCGAGCAGACTGTTCAGTATGCTATTCGCCTGACCCGCGAGGAACGTGGTCCCAGCTGCAGTGGCCCCGGAGCCTACGGTCTTGTCATTAAACCCGGCCATGTAGTCGTTCGCGCCAGTAACGCGGTCTGCGTAGTCCTTGGCCATCTGCTCACCAGTAATGCAACTTGTTGCAATATCCGGGAACTCAATCTGCTTAAAGTCCTGTTGCGGGTCGTCTACAAGGAGCAACTTCATGGGCTCAAAGGTCTCATCGGGGCCGATACCACAGCCACGCCGGGCTACGAACATGCTCAACATGGCCAACTTGGTGCCGTCGAGGCGCATTCGATGCAGCGCCGTGACTTCGTCTTGACTGCTTTCGACCATTTGGCACACGCCAATGCTGTACAGCGACGAAGGATCATCTAAGTAGCCCATAGGCTCGATGTCACGCACGGACAACGGGTTGAACTCCGACCGCAGCATGGTACCAGTGTTGGGTTCCACCCAGGCGATTACGTCTTCGGGTACACCATCGCCGTCAACGTCCCAGAAGACGTTGCACTCGTAGATTTCGTACTCCTTATTCGGGTCCGTTGCACCGAGGTTGCTTACCGGTATGGCCGCACGGTCTAGGGCGTTGTTGGTATTGTCATCGTACGTTGTCAACGACTCGTTTAGAATTGCATCCACGTTTTGCAGCAGGCCCTGGGCCTGCATCTGTAGCAACTCGTGGTAGAAGTACCTATATCGCACGCCGATCCACGGTGCGCGCTGTAAATCCTTCCAATAAGGTCGCGTAAAGAAGTCTTCCAGGCGAATTGGTACGATTGCAGGGCCTTTGTGCTGCACGTAGGTCACGGACTCAGTACCCGCAGGCGTAGTTCGCTTAAAAGCCCACTGGTCAATGCGGAAAGGCACCTTGATGAACTCGGTTCCAAGGGACGCGACGTCGTAGAAGATGGTTTTGAGCTTCCGGCGCATGTCAAGACCGTAGCGGCTGTCGTGCATACCCTTGAAAAAGTGCTCCAGGCTGTCTGCGAGGTCGCGGTCTGCAGGGTTTACCGCAGTCACGGAAACCGGTGGCTTCTTTACTGCGTATGCGCCGAGTAGCTTGGCGTACACGGTATTAACCTTCTGCATTGTGAGTGGCGGCTCCACGTTGGAAGCCTTAATCCACGGCGTATCACGCTCGGCAACCTCGGGTTTGGCCATTCGCTGTCTACGCCACGTGTCCCACTGGGTTTCAAGGGCCTTGCGGTCGTTGCCGTCACGGACATCTTTGATTTCGCCGCACAGGTACGACATAAATGCCGTCTGATCCTCTTCGGACGAGAACACATTCGTCGGTACGTATGCGGTAGCTTGCTGCGCACCTGTGGTAGGCGCGTTCGCATCTGCGGTTGCAGCGGACGGTGGCTCCGCGTCAAATGCCGCAGCGGGATCTGAAGTCGCATTACTTGAACGTCTGGCCATAATTACTCCTTAGTAACCACTTGTCGGGTTAATCTGTGCCACAGCCTGTGCGTGGCGTCGCTTCCAGCTCAATGGTGCGTCCTCATCGGGGTCCTCGGCGTCGGTATCATCATCTGTATCAGGTTTCCACGATTTGAACAAGGCTATCTTAAGCGCGTCCAGCAAGTCCATGCGCCCACCCGGGAATACACGAAACTCCTCAAGGAACTTACCTGCGACTTCGTTGCGTATGTACAAGTGCCCGCGGTGCAAGAACGGTTGGTAGATGTTTCTGATGGTCGTTTCCTTATCGCCAAGCGCAGGTATGGGCTGTACCGCAAACGTTTCGCCACGTAACGCAGCCTCGCGTCGGCCAATGGGTATAAAGGCCTTGAAACCTGCCGCGGCCTCAACGTACGTGGTCCGAAGTACGTTACCGTACTTCTTGCGGTAGCCGAAAATCCAGTCGAAGAACTTAGTTGGCTCTACGTAGCCGCAGTCAGCTTCTAGAATGACCGCACGATCGTCTGGAGTACGGGCAATCACGCCCGCAGCGGACTTGGACGTCCGTGATCCGGCCCGATGCTCCGAGGCTGCGGGGTCGCCACCGCCAACAACGTCGCATTGCGTCAGTGGCCATACGACACCGTCGTCAAAGTGCAGCACGAAGGTCTCGTCTACGTCAGACCATTGCATGTCCACGCGACCTGGGCGGTACGTAGCGAAGTCAGCTACACCTGCGGCATGCGGATTGTTGAAGTACTGCGTCTGTGCCAGCCAAGGGTTAGTCTCCAGCATCGCATGTAGTGCCTCGACGGTGAATGCCTCAGGATTAATAGACTCCTCGTTCTGTATTGCGGGCCTGTAGTACGTGATCCAGTCACCTGCAGGATCGAGTTCGTAGTCAATGTCTTCCCAGTAACCAAGTTGCTCCTTGGTGTGACGCATAATAGGTTCGTAAGGATCATTTATCGCGTAGCGCGTGCCAACTACAAGCACGCGCGAACGTGTCCAGCCGTCGACCAACGTGTACATGTTCTCATGCAACCAGTTGGACATGCTGATCATGTCTGCTGTGGACCCGTGCTCTGAGTTAAGCATGTCGTCGCCGACAATGTCATCGCAGTCAAACATGTCCACGTGGATACCTTGGGTCGAACCACCTGCTGTAACGGCCTTCAAGTTGGGTTCTACGGACCTACGACGCCGATTTGCTAGGATCAACTCCGTGCCGTCGCGGTTGGCCTTGCGAAACTCTGGGTATAACCACTGATGAAAGTCGTTCTGTTCGAAGGTCGCAATAGTTGTCTGCACGAAACTCAACGCGCGGTCATAGATTTCCGACGTGCAACCAATGCGCAGGTCCGGGTTACGCAGTAGCTCCCACGAGTTGCCTCCATGAGACCATATCGTAGACTTGAAGCACGCACGCGGTACCAAACCACATGCCTTGATACCAGGTGACGTAGCTACACGCTGCCTAAAGTTGGCCATGTCAACGTGCAACTGCGTGTTAAGTCGGTCATACGGGCCGCTGTAACCCGCGATAAACTTCAAATAGAACCACAACGAAACCAGACCGGCCTCTCGAATCATCTCACGCATCTTCTCGGTGGTCTGGAACTCCGATGTCGATGACAACTCCGCGGCAAGTTGGTTCAGTATCAACCCCGGGTCTGCGTCAGCCGAGAAAATCGGTGCCTTCGGATGCGGACTGATGAGCAAACTAGGCCACTTTATGGACATTCGGACTCCGTGGCGACGACCTGCGTGACCTGCGTGGGTTCGTCTATCTGCGTGTCGCCTGACGCAGTCTTCTGAAGACCAAAACCCGTGATCTGCACACCCTCGGGTAGCGGGGGCAACCCACGGAGCTGGAATATGACCTTAAGCTCGGGCATCAGTGTGTCTCCTGGTCGTCGGCAGGTTTCATTAACTCAAAGGTTTTGCCCAGACCGAGCAACGACTTGCTCAACTGGTCACCAAAGTTGAGTACCAGCTGCGGGTTGCTGCTGCTCTTGGTTACTTCGGCCTTGCCCAGCGAGCGTAAAGCCTTTTCCGCGGCCGCCATACGCACCTCAGGCAGGTACTGTGAGTTTGACATTATCTCCTCAAGTGTCTGGACGGCCAGTTCCTCGAGGGTTTCTTGTTCCGTGGTGACGGTCTTTCTAGTAGGCATACGAGTAGCATGGCACAACTTGCGTCATATGTCAAGTTGACACTATGACTTATTGCGTCTTGACGCATCTTTAGACTCGTGGTAACTTTGATACACCGGGTTGGTTGGGTCCTTGGTCTCCTTCCTGACTGACCCGGTTACTTTTGAAGTACACCCCGGGTGGCCCGCGGCCGCCGCCAGATACCATCAGGACTTGCGAGAGGGTTCCCCAATGGTTCCGACAACGCTGTGGTCGCTCGGGGTTTTGTTACTCCAGCACCGCGATGATGTCTGGTTCGCGGTAAAGCACAAAGCGCTCGCCATGTGACTCCTCGAGGAGCGTACCACCCTGATCGTCCACGAGAACACGATCGCCTACGTGCACATCGTTGACCCCGGGTCCGATCTTGAGTACCGTGCCTATAGGCTCGATGTGCTGCGCGCTTGCGGGTATGATGATCCCCGCCGGCGTAGACTGCATGCCTACGGTGAGACATACAAGTACGCGGTCTTCAGTAACGCTGATAATTTTCTCACAATCCATGGTAACTCCTTATCGCGCGAAGCGCGACTACTGGGTGACTAACTCCGTGGTCAGATCCTCGTTGTTACCCCGCGGTACCGTGATGTGCAGCAGCGCGGACCCCAGGCCCGTGGGTACGAGGAACTTCTCTTCTGGAAACGACGACTGGTACGCACAGCCGCGCGGCAAGTTACGTTGCACGAAGCCTTCATTGTAGCCCGCGGTAATAACGGCCAACTTACGTGTCTTACGAATCGTGCCTGCACGGTCCGGGGCTATGGTCCAGCCGGTGGTATCCACCACGGACGCATGCACATGCCCGAGCCAGTAGCAGTCCGCGAGGAACGTGGTGAATATGCGTGAGAAGTTAATTACCCCGTGCGTTACCGGAGATGCACCGCCCTTGCCGTGCTCGCGGTACAGTACAAACTGATGTGTGTGGCTACCGTTAGCAGCTCGGAACCAGAACCTCAAGAAACCTTGGTAGCCGCCGCGCTGTATCGGTGCAAGCCCTGAGTCGCGGACCGCGTTGAGGCGGTCTACGAGCAACTTGATTAGGTCCACACTATTGTACTTCACTGCGCTGACCTCGTGGTTGCCTAGGCCAATGAAGTCGATGTCATTCACGTAGGGCGTGAGCAGCTCGTAGACCATGTCCACTCGTGCATTGACCTGTGCGTCCTCGGAACAGGTGTCGTCTGCGCGTGAATAGCGCTTGCGGTCCGTGGGTAGTATGGCGTCAAAGATGTCGCCATTGAATAGGAACCGCGCTCCACGCGCATGTGCGGCGTCGGCATCTCGCAGGAACAGCGCGCGTGCGAAGCCGCGGGCGTCCGCGTGCAGGTCCGAGAACAAGGCAAACCAGAAGTCTCTGTGTGCCGGGTCGTAGGTAAAGTTGTATTCGGTGTAGTCCATCGGGGCCCCTGGGGAGAGGTTATACGCTTCTGCGCGTGTAGTCAAGGTGTGCGCTCAGAAACCCAGTTCTCTACGCTTCTTCCAGTAGGCTGCTGCAGCTTCCTCTGCTGAATGATAGTTGCCCAGATAGTAATGCACCTTCTTGTACTTGAGTTGAGCCTCGTAGATATTCTTGTCAGCTCTGTAAGATGCTCCTATGGGTATGCCCGAGCGAACCTTCTTAGTGTTCATGTTATTCTCATAGAGACTCACACTTCTTAGGTTTGCAATTCGATTGTCGGTCTTTACGCCATTGATATGGTCGATTATTTCGGGCTCCTGACCATAGTACCACTTCCACGCAACCCGGTGAGCAAGTTGTGCTTTGCTCCCGACAGAAAAGATTAAATAACCTCCCAGAGTAAGGTGCCCCGGATGAATCGGAGACCCCTTCAGCACACGGGTCTTTCGAGTGAAGATACCAGTCTCTGGATCATAGTCCAGTAACTGCCTTAAGCGTTCTTGTGTTTCTTTCATAAGGAGAGTGTAGCATAGAAGTACGTACCTGTACAGGGGTCTATACCGGAGGATAAATTATTTATTCACCTTACGGTGGTGGTGCCAAGTCAGCTCCGACATGCGGGTACCGGCCTCAAGGCAGCCTCGGCGCAACATGACAGCACATGTCAAAGTGTCAACCTGCAGACAAAGAAACACCCTAGTCCGCGAAGGACTAGGGCTACTGGACTAGGGCCTTGGTGCTACTGTTGTGTGCTACGTGCCTTGTCATGCGCGACAGCCGCGTCGGTGGTTTGTCGCAGCACGGCGCGTAGCGCGTCGCATTTGTCGTAGTGTCGAGACGTGGCTACGACAAGGCCCGTGTAGCGATCCACGAGACTGAACCGGCCATCATAGAAGTCAATGCCGAACTGGTCGGCTTCGACGACGCATGCGCATGCGCACATGGCCGTTACCTCGTAGCCTTGCGCGTATGCTCGGCCTTGTAGGTCGCGCGTACCGCGGCGAGGTCGGCTTGGTACTCCGCGATGGCCTCGGCACCACGCGCAACGCAGTCCGCTTGGACCTTGGTTACAATGCCCCGCAACGCGGGCGCGGACGCCCAGAGCACGTCGGCCCACGTTAACAGCAGCGCAAGGTCGCCGTCCTGGGGTAGCAAGCCGCTAAGCGCCATTGAGAACATGCTTTTCCAGGGCCTACGGAACCCCTTGAGCCCGTCGATGTAACCATCGGCGTTCTTGGGCGCGTGTGCCACCAGGACACCGAGGCCTAAGAGGAGGCCTTGTAACGCGGCCTCGGAGTCCACGGGGCCGAAGTAACCTTCAATAGCGTGCTCCTGGGCGGCGGTCACGACGGCCTTGTCTGCGACCACGTGGCCATCGGGGTCTAGCGTAGCGCCTTGCTCGCATGCGTAGACCTTGAACACGTCCCACGGTCTCGGCGTGCGCGGCGCTTTAGCGGGCTTGTCGGCCTTGACTGCAGTAACGGCAGAAGCGAAGTTAGAAATGCTCATCTTGAAACCTCCCAACGGGATTAGAATCCGCGAACCAACGGCCCGCGATCAAGGCGTCTCGGGGCCTCGGGGCCTTGCGGTCTCACGGCCCTTGCTGCCTTGACGCTTGCGACTTTAGCACCCCGCGGCGCGTGTGTCAAGGGGAAAAAGACAAAAACTAGAATCGTTATGCTCGCGTTATTCCGGCATTATGCCGGGATTATGTGTCCGCACCGGGGCGTTATGCGGCTGGAAATGCGGCTTCGCGGACACGCGGGCGCATGAGCCTAGGCACGCAAGTCCTTGCGTGCAAAGGAATTAGCTTCGCGCCTGTGTGCTGTTCCGTGGTTCCAGCGTCGCGGAATTATGCCATTATGCTACTTTAGACCCCACGGAAATTATGCTACTTTATATTGATATATAACTTGATTATTTATATATATTTACATACTGTAAGTAATTCACTAAACCCTTACCAGACAACAACTTACACGCGTGCCTAGGCGTATCGATACTTTTATACCGAGTCACTTTTACGATCTCCATTATCTCCATGTGCATGCGCGCTGTGTGTGAGGAGCATAACGTCAAGCGTTTGTGCTGCTGGAACCGCGTAACTACTTATCGGGCAAGGAATTACTTTTTTGACCCCCTCGCATAATTGTAGCATAACGCAAGCATAAAGTGGCATAATTTTGGATAACGGTAGCATAATGTACCTCAACGACACTAGAACGTAGCAAATGGCATCGAAACGCAACGTATGCGAACCATAAAGCCCCATGAGCGCGCGTTTCGACGACTACAGCCCCGCATAATGTCCGTGCAAATAGCATAACGTTTCCGCGACCGTGGCCCGCGCCCCGGGACTACTTGTTCGCGCACCAGTAGCACGGCCCCGCAAGGTACGAGTCAACGCCTCCGCGGACAACGTGGCGCGACGACAACGCGCACCGAGGCAGCACGCATGCACGTACCGCGCACGCATAGCCTCGTGGCACAACCCCTCCTACCGTCCTCCCCGTCGCGACGATCGTCCGGACCGGGGAGTCAAAAAATCCGCCGATTTCGCTTGACACTCGGCCCGGGATGCGCTAGGCTTTGAAACGTTCCGGGCCGACGCCGGAGCGGCCAGAGCGGCGCTCGCCACGTCCGCTAGGCTTGTCCCAACGGTCCGGAACGTTAGTCTTGATGCTACTAGTCAAGGAGCTACACCATGCGTGTTTCCGAAAAGCGTATCCTGGATGCCGTTGCTGCCGTAGAACGGCATGACGCAAATGGTATATATCTTAATAATGCACACACCATAGTAAGACGTAACAGTGTTTACCCTAACTGCATTGACGTACTATTCTGGGGCCAGCTTATAGCAAGCATCACGGAACGCTGCATAGGAGTGAGTTCTTGCGGTCATCACACTGCAACAACCAAAGCGCGAATCAACTTGTTACTACGCAAGTACGCACATACTTCGATATACCAAAAAGACTTCGTCTGGTACTACAGCAACGGCTGCGAGCAAATACCATTCTTTGATGGTGTTACGTTTAATCGAATCAGCATGACACAAGGAGCATTACCATGAGCACGAACACGAACAAGATCGAGATCTACAACACATTCTGCAATGCTCGCATAAACGAGCTTACGAAGCAACTTCGCACAAACATACACGACTTTGACCCCGAAGTAACCCGCGAAGATGCTGTTCTGGCATACGAAGACGTACTTGGTATATCACCGTGCGAAGTGCTCAGCAGCGACGATGCCGCGGAGTTAGAGTTGCAGCTACAGTACATGCTGCAAATGCTGTACGCAGATCGTCTTGGCAGCAAGAGCGCGGCCCACGTATGACCGTAGGTGTATGTATCTTCCCGGACCCTGTTGCCCCTACGGCACAAGCATACAAGCGTACGTATCAAGACCTACGGCGCTGGTATGCCCTATACGGCGTACACAACAAGTATGCTCTAGACCAGCAGTGGCTGCGTCTCTGTGCGTACTGGTCCGGTTCGACTGACCACGGATTCTTGCAGCAAGAGTCGCTGCTCTTCTCGGAAGCGACCAAAGGAGCCGCAAAATGTCTCGTCCACTAAGACTCGGTGATCATGTCAAACGTGGCTATCGCTGGGCATGGTCAGAGCAAGATGCTCCTAATGGTATAAGACCGATGATAGGTGTTGTTATAAGCTGCACTGAGATTGCCGATGATCCTTGGTTTCTGGTTCAGTGGCCCAATGGGACGAGTTACAACTACCCGCAAAGCAGACTTACTCTGATCCGGATAGCACAGGAGTCACTACCATGATCGAGCAGTTCGTCAAGGGACGATACTATCACTGGATAGGCCAACACAATATACGGCCAGACAATTTCAACGATGAAGGTCTTATGGACTACTTGCTTGATGGTAAAGCGCACAAGTGCGTCGAAGTAGGGATACTATCCGGTGGCTGGCAGGACGCACGCTTCGACAAAGACAATCACCGTTGGTCTTTTGGCCCCGAGGAGCGACAGTTATTTTCATCGTGCAATGCTTTTCAGGAGGACCTACCATGACCGCAAACGAGAAGCGTGTCCTCGGTTACGTACTTGAGCGTATCAATGGTGAAGTAGCCCGTTGTCGCTCCAATGGGAGTGACTGCGCAATATGCTACAAGCTCTGCGGGGGTCACCTACCATGTAACGAGAAGAACCACCCCGAGCGATATACGGAAGACCTCTTTCGGCACATACGAAGCCTAGACCATCGTGAACAGGTCAATTTACCCTAAGGAGCCGAACATGAGCGAGATAAGTCGTTTCAAGAATCCTGGCGCCTGTTACCGTGAGGTACAGCGCATCCAGAAGCAGATCGGTCAGCTGCACGACAAGGTCTTCGTGCGGCACGTACCACTTGATGTTGCCGAAGCCATGGTTCTCGGTGCACTGGCGCAGGACCCGTTGGTCTTGAGCGACTGGACTATGCTCGGCCAGATCGAAGACCTTACGCAAATACGTGATGCGGGTAAAATACTGCATCATTGACACGATGCGCTACGACATCGTTACAGTAGTCTTTCATGGGGCTCGTATGAGCACCCAATTTTGGGTTGGACCTGGTCAGGCAAGCCCGCTTAGGAGGCCACAAATGGCCACTCTCTCCAATGCTCAGGTTTCTAAGGTTCGCTCCGAGATCAATGCTCGCATCAAGGCCGCGAACGCCGACTTCCGTGCTGCGAACCCCGAGTACGCCGACATCGCGCTCAACATGGACGACGTCAAGATCATCGCGGCCCTCGCGTCCAACTCGGACGGTTCCCTGCAGCGCGATGGCGACATCGCTCGCAACCGGGACATCGCCAAGCTCCGCGCTGATTACGTGGCCAAGGGCCGCGACACCACCACGCTCAATGTGCTCACCATCAAGACCGAGAAGGACATCTCCGAGGATGGCAAGTTCACCATGCAGCCGTACCTCGGAGCCAAGCGCTACCGGGTTGACGGCCAGATCTGGAAGTCCGGCTACCAGGTTGCTGACGACGTCGAGCCCAAGAACAGGTTTGTCAGCGCGGACGGCAGCACGTTCCAGGTACTTCGGGCCAACGGGCTCTTCCAGCTCATGTCCGACGCCGAGATCGACGACTACACGGACAACATGCCCGTGGACTTCGAGACCTACTTCCAGCTCTTCCTGTAGGCCGCGGATCGCAGATGAGAACCAAGTTACTCGTATGAGTAACTAGCCCAAAGACCCGGGTGTTGCGACACAAGAACACCCGGGTTGTAAGGAGTCACACGAAATGGGTAACATCGTAAGAATAGTCTTATTCGTGTTCCTTGTGTTCGCCATACTTGCAATCATTCGTACGGTAGTTTCCTTCTACTGGGACAAGGCTGTCGAAGTAGGCATTATGCGTATGCCATACGACGACGTCATGAGCGGAAGACGAGGCAGAGCGATCGACAAGTGGTCGGAGTTCACCGCATGGCGTGAGATATTCGATCTCAAGTACTGGAACATGTGGACCTCGCGGCAGTGGTGCGAGTTCTTCGACGTGCCGTACGTGCCGCGCAAGTACCGCTAGGTCGCAACATGCGTGTGCGTATCGACATCAACTGGTTCAACGTGCTATTTGCCTTGACGTTGCTGGCCGCGCTGACCGGCTACGTTATGATGATCTACG
>Ga0172381_10004646_pt1 | contig 14157 bp, 20 predicted proteins | sample Leawel6488metaG_FD_119754 | JGI IMG/M metagenome (GOLD analysis project Ga0172381, IMG submission 119754) | Leachate microbial communities from a municipal landfill in Southern Ontario, Canada - Leachate well 64-88 metaG | ecosystem: Engineered > Solid waste > Landfill > Unclassified | place... | reverse complement strand
CCCCAATAGCTCAGTTGGTAGAGCAACAACCTTTTAAGTTGAAGGTCACAGGTTCGAGTCCTGTTTGGGGCACATCACTTTAATCGCTTTTCCATTAATCAATGCATCAGCGATTTTTTTATTAGCAGAATAAAGTATTCTTTGGTAAGTACTTGCCGATGTTTCCATCTGAATGGCGGCTTCTTTCTGATCCATCTCTTCAAGATAACGTAATCTGTATGCTTCCATTTCTTCGATACTTACTTCAACTATATCAAGCAACCTCATAGGAACTCCTTGAGGTTTAAAAAATGTTACATTAGGGTTAAATCTTACTCTTCTACAAAGTTTTGGTCTTGGCATATTTTTAATATTATGGTAGCTTATTTTTACAGGGAAAGACTCCTTTTAAAAGGAGTCTTTTTTTACTTTTCGTCCTTTAGGGCATTTATTTCTTCACGAATAGCATTTAATTCTTCTTCAAGAATTTTTTGCTCTTCCTCTAGTGCTGCAAGCTCATTCTTAGGAGATATGAATCTTCCTCCTCTACAGAAACGTCTCATTCCACAATTTCCTAAGCCTCTTCCTGTCATTGGGCCTTGACCCATAGGACCTGTTCCATCAAATTTTGGCATATATTTTTAAATTATTTTTTCTAATCAACCTTTTATATATTGATTATATACCCATAACTATTGTTTGTCAAGCAAAAAACCACCCTTTCAGGGGTGGCTTCTTTCTTACATTTATCCTACTTAATTGAGTAAGTTATTGTAACCGTAGAAGTTACCTTATTCTCTCCCACTTCAATTGTTGGAGCTATAGAACTTGCCACTTTCATTGATTCGTTAACAGCATAATCATAACTTGTAGCCCTTAACATATCACTTGAATATTCGGAATAGCTTACAATTCTCACCATTTTAATGCCAAGCATTTTTTCTAAGTCTTCTGCTTTCTTTTTAGCGTTTTCAATAGCTAATTCTTTTGCCTGAGCTTTAGCTTCTTCATCATCATCAATAACAAAAGAAAGGCTACTTACATCATTAGCACCTTTAGAGGTTGCATTAGATATAATTGTACCAACTTTTGATAAATCTCTGATCTTAACACTAATTGTTTGAGTAACTTCGTAACCAACTAAAGATCTTTTACCTGTATCGTTATTCCATTCATATCTAGGAGAGATATTGTATCCTGATGTTTTAATATCTTTACTTTCAACGCTTTCGCTTTTGATATATTCTATAACATCATTCATTTTTGTTGCATTCTCATCTGATGCCACTGAAACATCTCTATTTTCAGTTACGACTGAAAAGCTAACTGAGCCGATATCTGGAGTAACATATACTTCACCTGTTCCTGAAACAGAAACAAGATTATCCTCTTGGAATTGTGTCTTTTCACTGATTGAAGCAATCAAAAATACAATTACTACGATCATTAGAACTAAAGAAAGAAATTGAAAAAATTTGTTTTTAAACATTTCCATATATTTTTTTTATTTATTATTATTTATTATATACTTCTGAATGGACAAGAACATCATTTCTTGAATCAAAATAAAATAATGTTTTTGTTTCTTGTTCGACCATTTCGTATACTTTAACACCTTGACCAGCCCATTCATCCGAACCAAGGCTATTAACATTTATATTTTTTTCTAAACTACTTAACATACTATTATCTGAATAAACAGGGAATACTGACGTAAAGATTAAAAGAAAAGCAGAAAATGCAAGAGACGACATTGATAATTTCCAATCCCATTGCTCTTTTTCTTTTCGAAAATAATCCCTACTTAATAATAAAGCTCTTAATTCTTCTTTATGTCTTCCAAAAGACATATCCTCTTTATTAATTTTTTGGAATAATTCTTCAAACTTCATAATTAATAAAATTATTGGCATCTTCTTTTAAAATCTTTTCCAATTCTTCAATCGCTCTTTTAGAATAAACTCTTATTGTTGATTCATTCTTTTTCATAATGGCTGATATCTCGTTATATGGTAATTCTTCAAAATATCTTAAATGAAGAATGTCTTGGTATATCGGTTTTAATTGTTTTATTGCCTTGTGTAAAATTAATAAATACTTATCATCATCTATCTTTTTTTCTATTTCTATAGAAGCCTTATTATTATCGCTTAAATTAAAATAAATGTCTGAGTCATCAATAATTAATTTATACCTATTTTGTTTTCTAAAATATTGATTAGTTTCATTGGTAGCAATTTTAAATATCCAAGCATTAAAACTTTTCCATCTAAAGTTATCTATATTATCCAATACTTTCAGAAAAACATTGGAAGTTATATCTTTACTATATTCAACATCAAGAGTTCTTCTGAATACATACTTAATAATCTTATTATAATAAAAATCAAATAACTTTTGAAAAGCATCTTTGTCTTTATTTTGTATTCTCAAGACCAATTCTTTTATTTCACTTTCCTCCATCACTATATATAATACACTAAAATCGTTTTTGTTACATCAGTTGAAAAAAGATGGGAAATAAAATACTATTAATTAGATGAATTTTTACATTAAAACCTACGGATGCAAGTTGAATCAATCTGACTCAGAAATTATGAGAGAAATCTTATTGAAGAAACACAAGGAAACATCATTAAAAGATGCTGATTTTGTCGTTATTAATACCTGCGGAGTGGTAGAAAAAACCGAAAGGAAAATAATAAAAGAAGCGAAAGAATTAAAAAGCAAAGGAAAAAGAATTATTATATCTGGTTGTCTTCCTTTGATATCACCAGAAGAATGTAAAAAGGTTGCCGATGCAATTATTGGACCAACAAACATATTATCAATTGATTTAGCAGTTGAAGAAGATATTATCAATACTAAAAAAACAAAACTTGATAAAGCTTCTATTGTTTCAAAAAAAACAGGGATAGTTCCTATCGCTGAAGGATGCTTAGGAAATTGTTCATATTGTGCTACAAAATTAGCCCGAAAAGAATTATTTTCTTTTGCCAGTGAAAATATAATTAAAGAAATTGAACAATTAGTTGATAGTGGAATAAAAGAAGTTCAATTAACCTCTCAAGATTTATCGGTCTATGGAATGGACAATGGTGATTGTTTGTCTAATTTACTAGAAAAGATCGTGAATATTAAAGGTGATTTTAAGATAAAGTTAGGAATGATGAATCCTAAGTATGTTAACAATAGACTACTTGGTGTATATAAATCAGATAAAATTTATAAATTTATACACCTACCAATTCAATCAGGTGATAATGAATTATTAAAAAAGATGCGCAGGGGATATTCATCTGCTGACTTTGTAAGTATAGTTAATAAATTTAGAAAACTTTTTAAGGAGAGCATAATTGCAACCGATATCATTGTCGGCCACCCGTTAGAAACAGAAGAATCGTTTAATAAGACATTCAAATTAATTGAAGAAATAAAGCCAGAAGTTATTCATATTTTTAAGTTTTCAAGAAGAAAAGGAACTGAAGACTTTAATCTTAAAGACTTACCCGATAGAATTAAAAAAGAAAGATCAAGAAAGTTGTCTAAACTATTCCAAGAAATGAATTTAGAGAAAAATAGTAAATACATTGGCAAACAATTTAATGTTTTGGTTGTTGAAAAAAGAAAAGACAATTATTTAGCAAGAACTGATTCTGGAAGAGCGGTTATACTAAATAAAGGAAAAATAGGGGAATATAGCAAGATTACAATCGCTGATTGTAGATGGAACTATCTCATAGCTAATTAATTGTCTTAAAAACAAAAACATGCTATTCTTTAATCATATGAAAATTGACTCAAAGATAATCGGATTGTTTTTTGTTTTAATTTCTTTTATCGGTGGTTTTTATTTCCACCAATATTTACTCCAAGATTATTACGAAAGAGCATATTCTAATGAAAATATAGATTTTTCTCTTATTAAAAAGACACTAGACCAGATATTCGTTAACTATGTTAATCAAGACAAGATTGATTTAGAAAAGATGACTTATGGAGCTATTTCTGGAATGGTTGATGCTCTAGACGATCCATATACTGAATTTTTTGATCCTAAGGGAACAGAAGATCTTCAGGAAACTATAACTGGCAGTTTTGAAGGAATAGGATTGCAAATAGCGATAAGAGATAAAAAACTAACAGCTATTTCTCCCATTAAAGGAACCCCCGCAGAAAAAGCAGAATTAAAACCAAAGGATATAATACTTGCAATAAACGGAGAATCAACTAGCAACTTATCTATTAATGAGGCGGTAAATAAAATTAGAGGTGAGAAGGGAACTGAAGTTACTTTAACCATAGAAAGAGATGGTAGTTCTTTTGATGTAGACATTACAAGAGCAGTTATTAATGTTCCAACTGTAGACTGGGATTTAATAGGATCCGACAATATTGCTCACTTAGGAATATATCATTTTTCTAATACAACCTATCAAGACTTTAAAAAAGTTGCTTCTGAGATACTAAACTCGGAAGCAAAAGGAATAATTTTAGATTTAAGGGGTAATCCTGGAGGATTAGTTAGTCAAGCAGTTGATATAGCTGGATGGTTTTTAAATAAAGGACAAATTGTAATAGTTGAAAGAGATAAGGATGGAAACGAAGTTGAGACTAAATCAAATGGGCCGTCTAATCTTAGCCATTACCCACTAGTTATATTAATTGATGAAGGAAGTGCTTCTGCCGCTGAAATACTTGCTGGAGCAATTAAAGATAATAGGAATATTCTAACCGTTGGAGAAAAATCATTTGGAAAAGGAACGGTTCAAAAAGTAATTAGCTTGTCTAATAAATTAACTTTGAAATTAACTATTGCAGAATGGTTGACGCCAAATAGAAATGTTATTGATGGAGAGGGAATAACGCCAGATATTGAAATTGAATATAATGAGAATGACTCTCAATTAGAAAAAGCTTTAGAAGAAATTAATAAATTAATTTAAATATGAAAATAATATTATTAAAAGATATAAAAGGAGTTGGTAGAAAATTTGATATTAAGGAAGTTTCTTCTGGTTACGCTAGAAACTTTCTTTTACCTAACAAATTAGCTACTGCTGCAGACAATGAATCATTAAAAAGACTAGAAGACAAAAAGAAGATAGAAGAAAAACAAATTGAAGAAAACAAAATAGAAAATGAAAGAATTATTAAGGAAATAAACTCTAAGGAGATAAAAATTGAAACAAAGATAGGGGACGAAGGACAGCTTTTTGAGTCAATAAGTGAGCAAAAAATATCTGATAGATTAAAAGAGTTAGGCTACAATATTGAAAAAAGTCAGATTAAGATTGATAACCCTATAAAACATACAGGAGAATTTTTAGTTAAAGTAAAATTAGGAGATTTAGAGGGAGAGATTAAAATAATAATTTAATAAATATATGGCAAACTATATTTTTGTTGCAGGAGGGGTAATGTCCAGCGTAGGAAAAGGAGCTGCTACCGCTTCAATTGCAAGAATCCTTCAAGATAAAGGTTTTAGTGTTTCAGCTGTAAAAATTGATCCATATATTAATGTTGATGCCGGAACAATGAACCCAATTGAGCACGGGGAAACATTCGTTACCGATGATGGAACTGAATGTGACCAAGATTTAGGAAATTATGAAAGATTCTTAGATATAAATTTATCTACCGAAAATTCTATTACTACAGGAGGAGTTTATCAATCAGTAATTCAGAAAGAAAGAAACCTTGAGTATAATGGTAGATGTGTTGAAGTTGTTCCAGATATTCCAAATGAAGTAATTCGCAGAATTGAAAGGGTGGCTAAAAAAGATAAACTAGATTTTGTTGTTATTGAAATAGGTGGAACCGTAGGAGAATATCAAAATCTTCTGTTCTTAGAAGCTGCTAGAATGATGAGACTTAAATATCCTAAAAAGGTTTTATTCGCTTTAGTAACTTATCTTCCAACTATAAAGACAATAGGAGAGATGAAAACAAAACCAACCCAGACATCCTCAAGATTATTGAATGAGTCTGGTATTCAAGCAGACTTCATACTTGGTAGGGCAAGCGTTCCTTTAGACGAACCCAGAAAAAGAAAAATATCAACATTCTGCAGTGTTGATATAAAAGACGTTATTTCTGCTCCTGACACTGACTCAATATATAAGATACCTCTTAATTTTGAAAAAGAAGGTTTAGGAGAAAGAATATTAAAGAAGTTAAAACTAAGAACTAAAAAAAATAAAGGAGAAGAATGGAAAAAACTTATTAAAAGAATCGACAATAATAATAAGAAAGACGTTAAAATTGGTATCGTTGGAAAATATTTTGAAAGTGGAGGATTTTCTTTAACAGATTCTTACATATCCGTAATTGAAGCAATAAAACATAGTGCATGGACAAACAATAAGAATCCTATTATTGAATGGATATCTGCTGAAAGACTAGAAAACGATAAAAACACTGTAACTAGACTAAAAGAATACGATGGAATAATTATTCCTGGAGGTTTTGGATCTCGAGGAACCGAAGGAAAAATTAAAGCAATAGAATATTGCCGAAAGAATAAAATACCTTTTTTAGGACTATGCTTAGGAATGCAATTAGCAGTTATTGAGTTTGCTAGAAATGTTTGTAAAATTGAAGATGCTACTTCAACCGAATTTGATCCTAAAGCTAAAAGTCCTTTAATTGATTTAATGGAAGAACAGAAGGAAGTGATGAAAAATCATAAATATGGAGCAACAATGAGATTAGGAGCATGGGATTGTAAGATTAATAAAGGAACTATTAGTAGTAAGGCTTATAAGAAAGAATCAATTTCAGAAAGACATAGACATAGATATGAATTTAATAATAAATATTTAGATTTATTAACTTCAAAAGGTCTAATTATCGGAGGAATTAACCCGAAAAAGAATCTTGTAGAAATAATTGAACTAAAAAATCATCCTTTCTTTGTTGCTGTTCAATTCCATCCCGAGTTAAAATCTCGTCCACTAAATCCACATCCTTTATTTAAAGAATTTATCAGGGTAGCAGGGAAATAAAAAAACGAGGAGTAATCCTCGTTTTTCTTTATTCTACGTTTACTGTTTTAGCTATCCTTTGAGAGCCATCAAAAAGTGTTTTTCTTTTAGTAGTAAAATAAACTTTACCTTCTTTAATTGAATAAAGAGTATTATCTTTTCCCATTCTTACATTTTTACCTGCAAGAAACTTGGTCCCTCTTTGACGGATAATAATAGAACCTATTTTAGTTTTTTGTCCTTCGAATAATTTAACGCCTAGATACTTAGGGTTTGAATCTCTTCCCAAACGACTTGTACCGGCGGATTTGGTTGTTGACATTTTTTTGACTCTTTATTAATTTTAATCTAATATATATACATCAGACTAAATTAATGCTTATTATTAATAAGTAGATGCTATCAAAAATAATCAATTTTGTCAAAGAAAAAAAGGATGACATTATTAATATCATTCTATTAGTTTTAATATGTTCTTTTTTCTTTTCTTTGGGTTGTATATACATTAAAAGTCAAGAAAAAGAACCAATAAGAATAACATATGAACATTCCGAACCATGTTGCATTAATTCCTGACGGAAATAGGCGTTGGGCACAGAAAAAAGGATTTCTTACCCTGATAGGGCATCAAAAAGGAGCAGAAACACTAGAAGATATATTAAATACCGTTCTAAGCCTTAAAATACCTTATTTTACCTTTTGGGGAAGTTCTCTAGACAACATTACTAAAAGAACAGAAGAGGAGGTTAGAAACCTTTTTATGGTCTTTGAGAACCAGTTTAATAGGGTAGTTAATAACCAAGATATACATAAGAATAAGGTTAAAATACAGATAATAGGGAAGTGGAGGGAATATTTTCCTGAATCAACTAAAAAAGCTATGGAAAATGCAATTGAATGCACAAAAGATTATGATAACTTTTTAGTTACCTTTTTAATGGCATACAATGGAACTGACGAGATGATCGACTGTATTAAAAATATTGAAGGGGAAGTTACAGAAGAAAATATTAAAAATAACCTTTGGACAAAAAACTTGCCCGAAGTAGATTTTGTTATTAGAACTGGATGTAAAGATGATCCCCATAATTCAACTGGATTTATGATGTGGAAAACATCATATTCTCAACTATATTTTACAAACGAACTTTTCCCAGACTTCAATGGAAAAGAATTTGAAAAAGCTATCAATGACTACTCAGAAAGAGAAAGAAGAAAAGGGGCTTGACAATAATTAAATATGTTATTATAATATTTTTGGAGAATGATTATGGGAAAGAGAGAAATGGAAAACCTAATATTTTTTTCGGAGATTAAAGGACTTGCCGAAAAAGGAAAGATTCAAGAAGCAATTTCTAAAATCACTCAAATCAATCAAAAGCTTGATGCGAGAGAAAGAAAAGCCATAATGAACATTTACTCAAATGCTGTAATAAACTACAGCAAAGAAATTGATTGGGACAACATATGTTGTTCCTCTTTTTTTATTGACAAGAGAGAGGATAGGATATATAATCATAAATGTCGGACAATGTAGGTTAAGCGACAATTAATATATGGATAATTCAAATAAGCCCATAATCAAGCATATTCCTGACTTTCTCGATTATTGTGAAATTGAGAAAGGACTATCAGATAATACTCAAAAAAATTACAGTAGATATTTAAAAAAATTTACTGACTGGCTTTTGGTTACAGAAAAAAAAGACTTACTTCCTCATCAATTAACTCCTGAAGAAGTTTGGAATTATAGATTATACTTGGCTCGTCATAAAGATAATAAAAATAAGCCATTGTCTAAGCTTACTCAAAATTACTATTTAATCGCCCTACGATCACTTTTAAGCTTTTTCACTGATAAAGACATCATCTCTTTGCCAGCTGATAAGATAAAACTATCTAAAGATGCTCAAAAAGAAAAAACTATAAAGTTCTTAAATTTAGACCAAATAGAAAAACTATTACTCGCACCTAACACAGAAAATATGAGCGGTTTAAGAGATCGTGCGATACTTGAATCATTCTTTTCCACAGGATTAAGAATAGCCGAGCTCGTAGCCTTAAATAGAGAGCAATTTAAAAGTCTTGAAAATAAGAAAGATTTAGAGCTAAGTATTATTGGTAAAGGAAAATATACTAGAACAGTTTACTTCTCTGAACGCGCATTAGATTGGATTAAAAAATACCTTAAAACGCGTGGTGATGAAGATAAGGCTCTGTTTATCAATTACAGGTCTAAACTAGCCCCAGAGGCCCGTTTAACGCCTCGTTCGATAGAAAGAATTGTAAAGAAGTATGCCACATTAGCTAATATTCCTTTCTTTACAACTCCACACACATTAAGACATAGTTATGCTACAGATTTACTTGGACAAGGAGTTGACTTAAGAACCATTCAAGAATTCCTCGGACACAAAAATATAGCGACTACTCAAATATATACTCATGTTACAAATAAGCATCTTAGAGACGTCCATCGCCAATTTCACAGTGGTAAGGATTTAAAGAATTAAATGTCGCACAATATTTTATTAAATTCTTCAAAATCAAGAGAGGCTCCACCAATTAAAACTCCGTCCGTGACCGTTAAGTACTGTTGAATATTTTCTGCATTAACACTGCCACCGTATAAGACTTTTCTTTCTTTAAGGAATTCCTTAACCTCTTTTACCTTTTCAATTGACGCATACTCCCCTGTTCCAATTGCCCATAGCGGTTCATAGGCTAAAATAATATCTTCATCTATTCCTTTAATTTGTTCTCCCAATACTTTAAAAGCATCTTCTCCTTTAGATTCTCCAACACAAACAATCGGAATTAAATTTGCTTTGATAGCTTCAATTACCTTTTGAACAATTTCTTCATTAGTTTCTTTTAATATATTCCTTCTTTCTGAGTGTCCAATAATAACATAATCTGCCCCAATACTTTTAATCATCTGAGGAGATGTTTCTCCCGTAAAAGCACCTTTCTCTTTCCAAAAACAATTCTGAGCTCCAAACTTTACTCCTTCGCAAATTAAAGATGAAAGAAATATTGAAGGAGGACAAATAACAACATTTTTTCCTAAGGCATTGTCTTTGATTTTCTCAAGTAATTCTTTTGCTTCTTTTAATGTTACTGGGTTACACTTCCAGTTAGCTATAATTAATTTATTCATATTATTTTTATTCCTAGACTAATTATCGTGACTATTATACCTGCTATTACTATTCCTAATGATATCAAAGGTAAAGACTTTTTAAAAGGTATACCAAAGAGAAAAGCACACAATGAACCTGTCCAAGCTCCCGTTACTGGCAATGGAATTGCAACAAAAGCAACCAAGAATAGCTCTTTTAATTTATCGTAATTACCTTGATATTTTTTCCTTGTTCTTGAAAAGAGCCATTCAAAAAAATTATTGAAAAACTTACTTTTTTGAGAGAGAAAAGTTGAGACCTTCTCTAAGAAAAGAAGTATAATTATTGAAGAAAATATATTTCCTAGGACAGAAAAGATAAATGCAGAAGGGACTGATAGATTGTACTGAAATATAGCAATTGGAATAGAACCCCTTAATTCAAAAATAGGAGTCATTGCTATTAAGAATGTTTGTAGTTCATAAAACATATTGTTATTCTATCATATTTCTTTAAATAAAAAAATGCGATTACTTTTGTAATCGCTTGTCCATACTTTGATCTGAAGGAATTAAATTCCTGCCACTGTCTTTCTCAAAAAAGCTGTTTAGCATATCATCTGCTTTTTGAGCAGAATCTTGCCTATCAATTTCGTGCTTTTTATATTCCGGCATGTTTAGAAACTCTGTTCTCTTCGCATTTAATTCGATACCGTAAAGAACAATTTTTTTAACCTGATCAACTACTTTTTTGTCACTCATTTTTTTACCACCAATATCTTACCTTATTTTTTTTAGGCTGTCAAAATTATAGCTCCTTTTTTTGTTACTGCTACCATATCTTCAAAATGGGCATTAAGTGATTTATCTTCGGTAATGTAAGCTGTTCCCCTTTTTTGAATTTCATCGTTTCCCATTGAAAGCATTGGTTCAATGCAAAAAACCATCCCCTCTTTCATAATTTCTCCATATTTTTTATCTCCGTAGTTTAGGACATCTGGATCTTCGTGAAGATTAGAACCTATTCCATGCCCACATAAATCTTTAATAACATTATATCCCTCTCTTGTTGAAAACTTCTCCATCTCCTCCCCTATTTGCCCAAACCTATTTCCGGCCTTAACTTGGCTAATTCCTCTCTTAAGAGCCTTTTTATTAGCCTTAACAAGTCTTTGTATCTCAAAGTCAGCCTCTCCTGCAATATAAGTTCTAGCCATATCTGTATGAAAACCATTTTTTAAATTAGGATATTTTTTATAATCTATATCTCCTTTTAAAAAAACATTAAGAGGGAAAAATATTCCAATATCAAGAGTCACTATATCTCCGTTTTTTAAAACTCTTTCGCCAGGTGTGCCGTGAACAATTTCTTCATTAATTGAAAAACAAAGACAAGACGGAAACCCGTCTTGACCTTTAAAGTTAGCTCTTCCTCCTGTTTCTTCAATTAACTTATCTGCTATTTTTTCTATATCTTTACCGCTTACACCAATAGCAACGCTTTCTCCTAATTTATTGATTAATGAATTTAAGATTTTTCCTCCCTTGGCCATTAATTCAACCTCTTCTTTTGTTTTAATTGTTATCATTTTCAATCACCTTTATTATGTCGTTATAAACATCTTCGACTGATTGTTCTCCATTTACTCTTATAAGTCTATTATCGTCTTCGTAATATTTAATAACTTGCCCTACTTCGTCTTCAAACCATTGTAGTCTTTTTTTAGTTCCTTCGATAGTATCATCTGGTCTCTTAACAAGCTCGCTTCCACATTCAGGACAAATTTGTATATCCTCCATATCTTTTGAGAACATCATTATTTTACCACATTGAGGACAGGTTTTTCTTCTTGTAATTCTAGAAATTGCCTCCTCGTCAGAAATATCAATAAGAATTATTTTTACTTTTTTGTCCCATTCAAACCAGCCTAAAGCATCGTCTAATAACCATGCTTCTTTTATCTTTCTTGGAGAACCATCAATTATAATACCATTATCAATATCTCCATTATTCTTAATTTCTTCAAATGAATCCATCCATAATTTAAATGGTATTGGTGTAGCAATAATACCACCATTATCAATTACAGTAGAAATTTTTTTACCTGTAAAATCATCTGTCTTTTTTCTTTGCCTTAAAAGCTCTCCCGTTCCAATAAACTCCAAATCAAGCCTATCTTTTAATAAGTTCAACTGAGTGCCTTTTCCTGCGCCTGATTTACCAAGCAAAATTAAAACTAATGGATTTTTGTTCATCTTTTTTTTATTAAGTTAATTATATTACAAAAAACAAAAAAATAGAAGAAAGAATCTTCTACTTTTAATCGATATTAAAAATTATGCATCGTACTCTCTCATTTCTAGCTGTGCATTAATTTGTCTCATTGTTTCCAGAGCAACAGAAACAATAATTATTAATGCAGTTCCACCAATCATAAAACTAAATTCTTGAATTCCTGTAATTCCTTGAATAATTGAAGGCATCACTGCAATTAATCCTAATGAGGTTGCACCGATAACTAAAACCTTATTTAATATATTTTGTAAGAATTGTGCTGTATTTTCTCCTGGTCTAATTCCTGGAACAAATCCACCCATCTTTTGCAGGTTAGTTGATATGCTCTTAGGGTCAAAAGTAACAGCTGTATAGAAAAATGTAAACATAAACACGAGAATAAAGTATATTGCTCCATATATCCAAGGATTGTTCAAAAAGTTTGCTACTGATTCCCATCCTAAGAACGAAGCAAGCATTGAAGGAAGCATTAAGAATGAAATAGCGAATATAATTGGAATAACTCCCGCTGGATTAATATTCAAAGGTAAATATGTTGAAGCTCCTCCATACATCTTATTTCCTCTTACTCTTTTAGCATAAGAAACAGGAATATTTCTTCTACCTTCGTTAATCAAAACAACTCCAACAATTACCAATACAGAAAGTGCTATAAATAATAAATATGAAAATATTTGAGTTTGATCAAATGTTATAAACATTTTTTGAATGTTGTTTGGAAAATCTGCAACGATACCAGCAAAAATTAAAAGTGAAACACCATTTCCAATTCCTTTTTCAGAAATCAATTCTCCTAGCCACATTAAAATAGTAGAACCAGCTACGATAGATAAAACTGCTGTTACCATTGTAATTGGATCTAGGGTGGTAATAGCTCCTTGAGACTTTAAAAAGAAAATCATACTATATCCTTGAATAAGAGCAAAAGGAACTGCTGCTATTCTACAGTATTGATTAAATTTTTGTCTTCCTGCTTCTCCTTCTTCTTTATATAATTTTTCCATCTGAGGAAAAACCATTGTTAATAGTTGGAATATAATAACTGCTGTAATGTATGGTCCAAGCCCAAGCATCACAATAGAAACATTGTCTAATGCTCCTCCTGTAAATAAGTTCATCAAGCCAAAGAATTGATTGCCAGAAAAATAATTTTGTATTTTTTCAACATCTATTCCTGGAATAGCGATATTTGCCATTAATCTGAAAATAGCAAAAACAAATAAGACAAAAAGTATTTTATATCTTAATTCTTTTGCTTTGAAAATTTCAATGATTTTTTTAAACATGATTATTTTTCTTTAACTGTTCCCCCTGCTTTTTCAATTTTTTGCTTTGCAGTTTTTGAAACTAAACAGTTTTCAATAGTTAAAGATTTTTTAATGTCTCCCTTTCCTAATACTTTAATTAATGGAATTTTTCCGTCTATTTTTCTTACTATCTTATCATCAGTTAAAACTTTAGGATTAATAACAGCATTATCGTCAAATTTCTTTTCTAGTGTACTAACATCAACAATAGCATATTTGTTAAGTACATTAAAATTATAACCTCTAAGCTTAGGATACTTTTTAATCCAAGTTCTAATAATTGGTTGGAAATTTGCACCTGCTCTTCCCTTTTGACCTTTTCCACCTGTGCCACAATAAGTTCCTTTCTTTCCTCCTCTTCCAACTCTTTTTTTATCCTTGAAAGTGCTATTCTTTTTTATCTCGTGTAATTGCATTTTATTTCTTATTCAATTTAGACAAGGCTTTCATTGTTGCTCTTGCATTATT
>Ga0172381_10004645_pt1 | contig 14157 bp, 14 predicted proteins | sample Leawel6488metaG_FD_119754 | JGI IMG/M metagenome (GOLD analysis project Ga0172381, IMG submission 119754) | Leachate microbial communities from a municipal landfill in Southern Ontario, Canada - Leachate well 64-88 metaG | ecosystem: Engineered > Solid waste > Landfill > Unclassified | place... | reverse complement strand
CCTAAGGAAAAAGATTATGAACATACCTTATGTTTAAATTTAGATGTTGCTTTAGATAAAGTTAAATGTGGTAAAATTCTTTTTATGGAAGATGATGATTGGTATCATTCAACATATATTAATTATATGTCAAAGTTATTGGATAAAGCAGATTTAGTAGGATTTAAAGATATTGTTTTTTACCATTTTCCTACAAGTCAATACATGATTAAAGGATCAGCTAAACAACCAGCTTTATCTCAAACAGGTATAAACTCAAAATATATACCTATACTAAAAGAAATAATAAAAGAAGCCCCAAAGGAGTTCAATCTATGTGGTAAAGGTTTAGTTGATTCTTTTTTATGGAATACTCCATTAGAATTAACTTTAACAGATAAAGCTGTAAAATTAACGGTTACTTTAAAAACAGCTAAAGGTATTATTCCTTCAGGAACTATTTTTAATACACCAGTTCCTTATAGTATTCTTAGAAGAGCAGAACGTAATAATGGAGCAGTATTCCTTAATTCTAAAAACAAAGTAATGGGGACTAAACTTGCTCTAGTTAGTGATAAATATATTTCTGTAAGTATGAAAGGTTTACCTGGAAGACGAGGATTAACTTCTCACCATAATGAGAATAATGCAAAATATAAAAAAGATGTGGATTATACTTTCTTAAAATCAATAATAAAGGAAGATTTTTTACAATATTTAAAATAAAAGTTTGACAAGGAGAAAAATATTTGTTATGTACCAATTAATACTTAGGAACTTATCATATTTGGAGGATAAATATGAAAAAAGAAACTGTAAAATTAAATAAGTCGGCTTTGTGTTTTACTGACATTACTGGCACAGTTAAGATGTCTGAACCTAAAGAAGGTACGGAACGAAATTTGTATATGGTGGCATATTCGGGCGGAGTAATTACTGACCATTGGTATTGGGGAAATCTTGTAATAGATGTAGAGGGAATGAAAATATCTGGAAATCTCCCTATTCTTAAGGATCATAATTCAGATCAAAAGATTGGTTTTGGAAAATTTAAAACAGATAATTATAAAATTGTACCAACTTCAACAAAGTTCCTTGATACAGAATTTGCCAATGAGTTTTTGTCATTGTCTGATCAAGGTTTTCCTTTTCAAGCTTCTGTTTATGCTAAACCTTCAAAAATACAGAGATTAATGGATAATGAAGAAGTAGATGTGAATGGTTTTAAATTTAAAGGTCCGGGTACAGTCTGGCGAGAGTCAGTTTTAAAGGAGTGTTCGATTGTGACCTTCGGGGCCGATCCAAACACCAAATCGGTAGCCATGTCCGAAAACGAAGATGTGGAAATGTTTGTTGAAATGAAAACAATAAAAGAGGATAATGAGGAGGTCATTATGAATTTGGATAAACTCAAGGGAGAGCATTCGGAATTGTATGCTCAGGTTCTTGCTCTTGGAAAAAGCGAAGCAGAAAGCTCTTTTGCAGAGGTTAAGAGTGCATTGGAAGCACAAATTACCACTCTTACCACTGATAAAATGAAACTTTCTGAACAGAATGCTGATAGCGAAACCCGTCTATTGAAACTGGAAAAAGCAGAAGTTCTTCGGCAGGAAGAAAGTATTAGATTTTCCGCAGATTCTATAGTTGCTGCTAAGTTAGGAAAATCAAGTATTCCTGAAAGACTACATCCTAAGGTTAGGAAACAGCTTAATCATTAACAGTTTATCAATGAAGGTACATTTGATGAAACAGCATTTTCTGCGGCAGTTGATAGTGAATTGAAAGATTGGATTACCGGAGATACTGGGGAAGAGAGTGTTCTTGGATTTAGTACCACTCATCGTGTAAATGAACATTTTTCTGAAACAGATGCGGATGTTATTGTAAACCGTATGCTTGGGCATGTCGGTCAGAAACTTCAGTAAATTAATAAAGGGAGGATTTCATTATGTTGAATCAAATTAGAAGTTCCATCCCCCAGATGAACCGAGGTCCTGAAGGTTTGGGATTGAAGCCTATTTTTCATTCCGTGAGAGATATAGCTTTGATTCTTGATAAGACTGCACAGGCTGGTTACGGTTATCTGAAGGCTGGTACGGTAATGGCAGTAAATGCTTCTACTGCTGGTAATACAGGTAAACTTGTTCCGTATGTTCCTATTAGTACGAGTGTAGTTCTTGGAGCTGATTCTGCAATCGGAGTTGCCCCGATGGTACAAAATGGAGCTTCTGGACATTTTTATGTTTCTTTGGATGATGCTTATAAATTTGGCGAAGGGGATGATGTTTATTTTGATAATGATTCTGATGAAGGACCTGTTGATATGGGAACTATCACAGATATCGACGTAACTACATCAACCTTGTTTGCAGATATTACATGCACCGCTTATACAGCAACAAATGCAACCGTAGCAAAGAAGGCGTATGCTTATGTTAAAACGCATGCTTCTGATCCGTACACGGTAGCTAAGTACATTTTGGACAAAGATGTAGATACTGGTTATGGAGCAGAGGCTCTTGGAGCCCTTACTTCCGTAGTAGTTTCTAATGCTATTCTTTACAAGAACAACCTGATCAACCTGACGGCAGCTGCTATTACTTCCCTTGGTGTTGAAGATGGTCGTTTCTTCATTTTGAAATAAGGAGGGGAACTACTATGAAAGGTTCTATGGGTATTCCCGCGTTGCAGCTTGTTACACTAAATAAATTGATTTCCAGTTTTGTACGACCTCCGAGTAATTATTTTTCGGGACTGTTTCCCACTACTCAGTATGATTCAGATACTATTGAATGGGAACTTGAGTATGGTTCTGGTGGAATGACCCCGTTTGTTGCTCCTGGGGCTGTTGCTCCGACCATCGGTATTGATGGTATTGGTACTGCATCGGCAAAAGCTGCATATTGGAAAGAAAAAATGTATTTTGATGAGGAGTTTTTGAATAACATGAGAGAACCTGGATCGTATGCCACATATATGAGGGCAGAACGACAGATTACCAAAGGTGCTCAGAAACTTCGTTACCGTGTAGATCGTCGTCGAGAATGGATGATTTCTCAGATGTTGATGAATGGTTCTTTGACCTACACACAAAAAGGTGGGATTAAATTCACTGTTTCTTACGGTGTACCGACTTCTCATTTCGTTACTCTTGATGATTCTCGGAATTGGAAAGATGGTGCTTCTAAGAGTGCAATGGAAGACATTTTTGATGCCAAGAGAACTCTTGCTGATGATGCAATGGTTGTTCCTAATCATACTATTATCAATTCAGAAATGTTGAAAGTCCTCATGTTTGATTCAAGCATTCAAGCTTTGCTTCATAAGAGTGCATTTGGTGATGGAGATTTGTTTGGTCGTCCTGCTCAAGTTATCGGTTCTCTTTTGGGTGTAGGTAATCTTACTCTGTACGATGAATTGTATGAAGTGCAGGCTTGGTTGACTCAGACAACTTCCGGAACTACTGTTTATTTGGACGATGTTTCTGATTTTGAAGTAGGTGGAAAAGCTCGTTTCTATAACATGAAAGCTTATAACACCTATGAAGATGAGGTCATCACAGCAGTGGATGTTGAAGCTGGGACTATCACAGTAGGTCAGGCACCTACTGCTACATTCATTGGTGGACAGGATAAAGTTGTTATGCGGAAGAAGTTTGTTCCGGATAATGTTTTGTTCATGTTTGCTGATTCCCAGGATGGTAATAAAGTAGCAGAGTTTATGGAAGCTCCTTACGGAAATACTCGGAGATGGGGATTTTTTGCAGACACGAAACCCGAGTGGGATCCTGAAGGAATTTGGTTGAGAGTTCAGGATAAAGGTCTTCCGGTTCTATATTATCCTGATACTACTTACAAGATCACGGCTTTTGATCTGGATGAGTATTAATTAAAAAAGAGGTCAATCAATGAAAGTTGAATTACTTGTTAATTTAAAAATTGCAAATGGGAGAGTACTTTCTGCTGGAACTATTTTTACCGATAAGACTGAAAGTATTCCGGAGTTCATTATGCGGAGAGTGCCGAGAAAGATGGCAAGAATTATAGATTCTCGGCCCTCTCCAAATAAAATGATTGATACTGTGAATCAATCTTCAATTCTTGAATCAAATGATGGTAAAACACAGGTTACCGAAGAAATTCCTACTAATCTTAGTGAGAATTTAGAGAAAAAAGAAGTGAAAAAAACAACACTTAAATTGAAGAGGTAACTATCATGGCAAAGAAAGGTGCAGTTCCAGTTAAGAAAGGTGCAGTTCCTCCAGTAAAGAATGGTAAACCTACTTTTCCTCCAAAGAAAAAGAAATAAGAGGTATATATTATGGAGCTATTGACGAGTGACGATTTGATAGATATTTTAAAAATTCAAATATCTTCATTATCCACTCTTATAACATCTGATGGTTATGAATTAGTATGCGATCAGACAGGACAAGAATTAGGTTGGTCTTATCCTTTAACAGATCCTTCTAAAGTTTTTTGGATGATTAAAAGAGGAACTCGTCATGCTCTTAATATTTTATTGGTAGCTTCAGCATACAAATTTAAGTATAAGACAGTCAATCTAAACCAAAGATTTGAACATTTTCAGAAACTTATTGCTGATATGGATATAGAATACGAAAAAGCAATAAATACAAATATTGCTTTATTTGCTGGAATTAGTTCATATGCTATGTTTGGTACAAAAATTGATGCAGGATTTGCTTATGATAAAGTAGGATCAGATATAACTTACAATCTGGATCAATATGTGAACTTTTCTCCTATGGAGGAGTAAATCATGGCAGGTCTTGGAACAGATGTTGCTGAAGTTTACGAGGAACTTGGTGCAGTTTGTTCAATTATAAATCGTTCACCTGTTATTACAGGTGAACGAGTTCTTTATGAGATTAATGCCCAAGCTACCAAACCTTTTATTCGTGAACATCAATTAGATGCCACACTTCCTTATAATACATTAATTACTACCAGTGATGTAATTCAGATGATTACCACTGGTAGAAATTATATGGTTATGAATAAAACACCTGAATTATTTGAAAATGAAATTGTAGAATGGAATGTAGTTCTGTATTATTGTAATTTACCAGATACTGCTCATATTGTAAGACCTTTAGAAATACGAGATATGCAATCTTATAATATGATTAGTGGTTGGTATGTTACCGCAGAAGCTCCTTTGTATGGTCTTTTAACAGACAGAGTTACTGGTTCTGAAATAGAACAACAAAATGTTGGAGCAGGTCAGTTTAATATTTGGGCAATATCTTTATTGATTCCAAAGTATTACGATATTAAACCATTAGATAGATTGATTATTTCTGAAACAGAATATTACAAAGTGGAGACAATAGAATCCTATTACTATCCAGGAGTATATCAAATTAAATTAGTTGAGGATACTCGTAAAATCACAACCATTATAGATGAAGAGGTTTATGATGGTTAAGATAGAAGTCAACCAAAAAGAATTAGATCATATAATTAATTCTATTGAGAAAATTAAAAATATAGCAGTAAATCAAGGATTAAAGATTGCTGAAGAATCGGCAAGAGAATATTCTAATCAAGTAAAGAGTAATATAGTTTCTCAAAAATATGGTAATTTTGGATTTCCACATAAGAAATGGAAAGATAAAGCAGCAACTGCTTCTAAATTTTGGTTTTGGTTAGGTACAGTTTTTTCTTCGCTTTCACCAAAGAAATTGAAACAAACAAAACTTGAAACAAAGTGGAGAGTAGGTTTTTATAATTTTAAAGGAGGAATTGAACCTACTAAAGTATCTAAACCAGTTAAAGAAACTAAAAAGACTGAAAATCCAGTACATGCTACGGAAGGTCATTCAGAAGTTAAACACTATGGACCTAATTCTGAATTAGTTCAGCGATTGAATAGAGAAAGAGGATTTACTAAATGAGAAAAGTACCAGTAGTTAGAGATCCTAAAAAATATGCTCATGCTGTAGAACTTGGATCAAGTCATAATAATATTCCACCTAGACCTCTTTTTGGGAAAACTTTACAAGAATACCGTTCTGTTTTTGTTAATAAAATAGATAAAGTTAGAAAAGCTATATTGGATGTGTGGAAATGAATCCTTTATCAAAAGAATATAATATAAAATCTTCACTGAAGAAATATTTTGTAGATATTCTTGGAGAAACTGTTACTTTTGATAGAAGTTTAGCAAGTCCAGATATCAGAACAAAAGGTAATACTGCAATAACTTCTTGGTATAATATAAAATTTGGTGAAATGGGAAGAAATGCTTTAGCAGATTATTCCTTCGATTTGTATATTTGTACTAGACAAGATGCTGAAGGTATGTTACTTTGCCAGAATACAGATACTATTTTTGATCTTTTAATTGATCCCACAATGTCTGATGGAACAAAGAGGATACCAATATATGATGTTTCTAAAGATCCATGGGAACAAATATCATCAATGGTGGTTCAATATATCTATGATTCACCAGTTTTAGATATAACTATACCAGAAGATGAAACAAAAATAAAAATGCTCACAGTGTTGTTGAGATGGGGAGCAGCAATCTAATGGAACAGAAAAATAATTTTGAAGTTTGTGAAAAATGTGGTAAACGATTAATTGAGAGAATGCCTAATGGTTTATGGCATTTCATCTTTGGTAAACCAAAAGATGAATTTAAAACATTTGTACCTGTAGAGATGTTTATACAAGGTAATTTAAAGATAAAATGTTTAAGAAGAAGTTGTGGACATTGGAATACACTCAATTATTTTCCAAATGTATTACAATCAGAGAAATCTGAAGCTAAATAGACTGTACACAAAAACGATTTTTAATGATTTTTAAGGAGGTTTATTATGTCTTTAACAAGAACAGGACCGTTGACAAAAGACCCGACTGCGGTTGCTTTGGGATTGGCTCAGATCAGAATTGGTGTTGCTTCTACTAATGTGGATACAGCCACACCAGTTTTGACTACTTCTGATTCCATAGGTGCTATGGCAAATACTAAATTTGTAGGAAAAACAGATTTCTGGAAACTTGAATCAGGATTTCCTTTGCTTGAGGATTTGTCTCTTCCTATTAGGGAATCGGCAGCTCTTGAGTGTGCATTTAAGGAAATAAATCTAGCTAATCTTCAGTTGGCTAGAGGTATTGATCCATCTGATGAATACGCAGATACAGGTATTGCATTAGGTGGTTTAGTTGCTCCGGAATATGTGCGAATGGAAGCAATTTATACTTTCCCGAATAACTTGAAACAGATGGTTATTATTTTTCCTAGAGCCAATGTTGTAAGTTCAATGGAATTGGATCTAAAACTTGAAGATGCTGCCGCAGTACCTATCACGATTGAAGCAAAAAGAGCTGATTCTGGTCTTACTTCTGGTGGCAGTGCTTCTTGGGATGATATGCCTTTAGGTACTATTTTGTTTCTTACGGGAGCTAGTATGGTGTAAGGAAGTTAAACTGTTTTTCAACCTTCCCTGTAGAGTATATCTACAGGGAAGAACTCTCATAAGGAGAATATTAAAATGGGTGTGCTTAATCCTGATATCAGGACATTAGATTACGGCAAAAAAGAAATTAAGTCTTTAACAATCTACCCTTTATCCATCAAAGATCAATTTTATCTCACTGATTTTATTACTAAAATTATTCAGGAATTAGCTGCGGTTCAATTAACCGGTTCTAATGAATTGGTTTTTGCTGAAAAAATTATTGAAGCTGTTGAAGAAAATCTTGGACAGATTTTATCCATTGTCGCTGATATCAGTAAAGAAGAAGCTGAAAAAATCTTGGAAAGTTTGACTAATACACAATTAGCCGATTTGATTGAATCCATTTGGATTTGTGATTATGAGCCAATGTTAAAAAAAGGGAAGAGCCTCTTCGACCGGGCCAAGAGCGTGTTAGGTACGAAGAAATCATCACAGAATTCCTCCAATTCTACCCCCAGTACCGGCTCGAACACGTCTATCGAAAAAGCTACAATTCAGGAGGATTAACCTTAGCCCAACTTTTTATGATGGTTGAACACGCTACTAAACGTAAAATAAAAGATATGGAGTATAATGCTATACTTCATGGGGCAGATCCGAAAGAGTTTCATAAAGAAGAGGATGTAAAAGAAAATTTGTTATTTGGTGATCCACAAGAGTACTCTAATCTATCAGAAGCCGAAAAGGAAGAACTAACACGTAAGATGGAAAATAAATTTAAAAAATGGGCTAGTAAATCTTCATTAGTTTCTGATAAGAGGTAAATAAAGTGGTTGACGACAATAAAGAACTAGGTTTAGGAGTATTATTTACTGCCTCTATAAAAGGTTTTACAGAACAATTAACTGATGTTCAAAATAAGTTAAAAACTTTTGCAAAACAGATAGAATCTTTTGGAAAAACCAGTGAAAAAGCAGTACAAGGATTGACTAAAGTAACATCTGCGGCAGAAAAAGCCGCAGAAAAATCAGCTAAAACTATAGCTGATTCTGAGAAAAAAAGTAAAGAAGCGGTAGAAAAACATGCTAAAACTTTAAAGGATTTAAAATCCACAACTGAAAAGGTAACCGGAGTTAATAAAGTTCATGGTAAGACTCTAGCTGATGTCCGAAGTGAATTAGATGGTTTAAGTGCTTCTACACAGGCTCATGTAGCAAATTCAAAGATGTCTTTACCTGTGTATGAAGCATTAGAAAAACAATTAAAGAAAAATTCTACGGAAAGTTTAGGTTTTAAAAATGCTCTTGGTAAATTAGCATCTGAAGAAGGTCAAACAGTTCTTGGTTTTAATAATTTGGCATCTGCTTTAACTAAGAATGAAAAAACCATTTTAGAAACAAAAAAGGGTTTTGATTCTTTACGAAAGACAATAGGACCTGATGGTATTCCTTCAGATTTAAGAGTTTGGTCCAGAGATTTAAACAGGGTCGAACTTGCTCATGCTACTTTACGGGGAGAACTTGGTATATCTAAAGGTGTTGTAATTCAAGCAGGTAAAGATATTACGGCTACTCAAAGAGCTTTAAATGCTCTTGAAAATCAATTTGGAAAATCAAATGTTTCAAAGTATAAAGAACAAATCGGAAGTTCCATTAAAACGATGTCTGAGTTTAAATCTGCTTTGGTTGCAAATCAAAAAGAGCAGATTGCTTTAAATACCCATACCATTGCGGCAGAAAAAGCTATTAGATCCACAGAAAATGCTATGAATGCTATGGTTTCTGGTTCAGGAACTAAATGGCGTAATGGTATAAATGAAAGTGCAGTAGCTACAGAATTTTTAAAAGGTAATTTAGTAAAAGCTAATGGAGTAGTTCTTGATGCAGGTAAAAATTTTGTAACTACTTCTAAAGCTGTTGAAAAAATGGGTAGTTCTTTTAAAGGTTCTTTATCTCCTGAAACTTTTACAGCAATTACAAATCAAGTAGGTAAATCAATTACCAGTATAAATGAATATGGTACAGCTTTAGAAAAATCAGTTAGAAGATCTTCGGAATTACAAAAACAAAATAGTTTAACCGGTAAAGCATTACATGATTTAAGTGGTAATACTATCGCTAGTTCTTCAGCAATTTCATATCTATCAGATAAAGTCGCTTCTGGTACTATGTCGTTTAAAACAGCTTCCAATATACTTAAACAGCATAGTAATCGAATTACTGATTTAAAAACGGCAAATGAAGGATTAGCTGCACAGACCGCGATTTTAACGAATAGATATAGTGATCTTTTAGGACCTACTTCTAAATATCGTGAAGAAGCTACTCGTTTATTGAGTACCATGGAAGCAGGAAAAACTTCCATGACTATAACTTCAGATAATATGAAGAAATTATATGCAACGTATGTTGATAATGAAAAAGGTATAAAATCCTGGAATAATGCAGTAGAGAGTTTTTCAACTTCTAGTGAGAAGATGAAAACAAAGATAGGTTCATTACAAACTTTAATTGATTCTGGAACAATTTCACATAAACATGGTGCAGAATCTTTAAATAAGTATGCGAAAAGTATCGGTGAATCTAGTACTAGAGCTGCCGCAGCACATAGTTCCATGAAAAGTCTCACTCAAGGAATTATGGGTGGTGGTGCTGCTGCCAACTTGGCAACTAATTATATCACAAGATTATCGGTAGCAGTCAGAAGTCTTTCTGCATGGACAATAGGTGCAATGGTTATAGGTGGATTTACTGCTGCTATTGGTAGTGCTATTAGTGCTGTTGTCCAATATGATCAAGGATTAAAAAACTTACAAGCTATTTCCGGAGGTACTGATGCTGAAGTAAAAGCTCTTGGTGAAGAAATGCTCCGATTGTCTGATTCTACAAAATACAGTTCGGCAGAAATAGCTAAAGGTTCAATTTATATTGCACAAGCAGGTTTTACTGCAAGTGAGACCATGCAAGTAATCGGTGCTGCTGCAAAACTAGCACAAGGTACCATGTCAGAAATGGGAACATCTACAGATTTGTTGACCACTATATTGAGAGTTTTTCAAATAGATGCTAGACAATCATCAATGGTGGTTGATAAACTAGCCATTGCAGCAAATAAATCAAAGACAGATATTGAAGGATTGAAGGTAGCATTTAATTATTTAGGTCCGGTATCTAAAGCAGCTGGATTATCATTAGATGAAGCTCTTGCTTCTATTATGGCATTAGCTAATGCTGGTATAAAAATGTCCACAATAGGTACCAGTATGAGACAAGTTATATCTAGGTTAGAAAACCCTACGGCAAAACTTAGAGATGCCATGAGAGAGGCTGGTTTGTCCATTGAAGATTTTAATTTTAAAACACATTCTTTAGGACAAGTTGCTGAAAATATGTCTAAAATAGTTAAAGGAGATGCTGGTAATGCTTTAAAATTATTTGGAGAACGAGCAGGAAACGCCGCTTTAGTTGTATCTGGTCTAGGTGTTCATATGGACACTATGGTAGGGTTCATGTCTGAAATGGGTGCTGCTTCACAAATGGCCGCAAAACAAACTGAAGGTCTTGGTGTTAAGTTAAGTGTATTGAGAAATCATTACCAAAATTTAGTTATAAAATTTGCTGAAAGTGAATTATTAAGTATTGTTAAAGGTATTGTTACAGGTTTAACTGCTTTTGTAGATGTTTTAGGAGTTTTGGTTAATAATGCTTTTGCTAGGTTTTTAGCTGTAGCGACATTAGTTACAGTATCTTTAAAAGGAATACAAATAGCAGTTCAAGGTTTAGTTATACTTAATCTTGCTGGATGGCTTAATATTAGTAGGGAAGCTATAACTGCTGCCATAAGTCATATGGGTTTTTGGAATACTGCTATTGGAACGGTAGTAAGTAGTTTCAGAATACTCATTGCTACCGGATTAGCTTCTTGGATAGGAGTTTCCGTAGAAGCTATTCTTACTACCGTAAAAACTATGGGTATATGGAATACGATAACAGGGGTACTTACTGCCAGTACTTTTACTTTGAGTGGTGCTTTAGCAGTTTTACGAGCTGCTTTAATAGGATTAGCTACATCTTTTTCAACATATGTTATTATATTAACTGGTATTATAATTTGGTTAATAAAAAGTAAGGATGCTCATCAAAAAGAAACAGATGCTATTGTTAATAAATCCGCAAAATTAAAAGATTCTTCTATTGCTTTAAAGGATTATGAAAATGATCTAAAAAATATGTCAGAATCACAAAAGAAAGGAAATGATGTCCATTTACAGAATGTGGCTTTGCTTCAGAAGATACGGACTGAATATCCCAAGATAAGTAGTGAAATTTTAAATAGCAAAATGACTATAGATCAACAAGCTCAAGCTGTTGCTAGGTTATCTCAAGAATATGAAGCAAATTCATTGGCTCAAGGAAAAATAGCTGTAACTAGATTAACTAAAGAAATGCAAGAAGCATCCAAAACGGCTGCATCTTACCAGAAGTACATTGATGAAAATACTTCAGCATTATCAGCATTTTTTGATATATTTGTACCAGGTAAAGAAAAAATGGTTGCATTTAAAACAGTTCTATATGGTCTTGCAGGAACATTTGTAGATTCTATGGATAAGACCAATATGTGGGCAAATAGTTTGGGTTCTAATTTTGTAACGATTGGACAAAGAGCTGAAACTTTAGGTTTAAATATCGCAAAGTACGCTCCGGAAACAAGAGAGAATATGTTGAAAATGATTCCTTCTGAGGAATTACGAAAAAGGGTAGAATCTTATATTGTAATGAGTGATAAACTCCAAAGTTTATTGAAAGCACAAACAACCTTTACAGAAGAAATGAAAAAAACGGGACAATCAGCACTTGAGAAATTAGGTGATGCTTGGGTAGAATATTTTAATAAGCAAGATGCTTTAGGAGCAAGAGATGTTATCACCACAGCCGCACAATCAGCAAAAAAGATTGCTCTTAAAGAAAAAGAATTAGAAAAGTATAAGGATGATGCAAATAAGGTTGCAGAAATTCAAGCTGAAATATTTAAAATACAGGAGGAGGATTTACAAAAGTTAAAGGAAAAACGAGAAAAACTTTTTGAGGAGATGTTGAAATTATTAGATAATTTCTATAAAAAAGAAGAGGAAAGCATTAAAGCTGCTTCTGAAAATCAGAGAAGAATATTAGAAATTGAAAGAGATGATAAACTAAATAATTTGAATTTGGAATTTAAGGATGAACAAAATTATTTAGTTAAGAAACAAAACATTGAGGAAGAGTTTTTAAATAAAACCAAAATTATAATTGATGCTGAAGCAACAGCATCCGTAAATTCAGCTAAGTATGCCTTTGATAAGAAAAAAGAATTTATAGATAAACAAAAACTGTTGGTAGATGATGAAACGGTTAGACAAAAACTTTTGACCAATGAACAGAATTTATCTTCTAAATTGGTTGATATTTATAAAAATCAACTGGCCCAGTATAAAACTATTATGGACCAGAAGCGTGGAGAAATAGAGAAATATCGACAAGCCGCAATTAAAGCAGAAGAGGATATTGCTAAAGCAATAAAAGATAATTTAAAGGTTATTCAAGATGTTGAGGAGATGAAAAGATCAGCTCGGCAATTAACTATGAATGATCAAGAAAAAGCCAAAGATGATAACGAAGCATTTAATGAATTATTAAGAAAAGGCAGTCAGGCAGCTTATGAGGCTTCTCAAGCAGCTATTGCCGGAGATAAAATAAAATATGAAGAAATGAAATCTGTAGCAAAAGATTACTTTGATTCTGCTAAAGGAATGATTAGCAGTTTACAAGTGATGGAAGAAGATAAAGAAAAAAAGACAGCAGAAGCTGTAAAACAAGCAAATGCCGATAAGAAAAATTCAGATGCTGATTATCTCAATAATCTTAGAGGATTGTCTTCCTCCGAAGCGGAGAATCTTAAAACTACGTATAAAATGAATTTAACAGCAACTAAAGACCTGCGAATAAATGCTGCTAATGAATATAAAAATGCTATAGGTGATCTTACTAATACCATTATTAATTTTAACAAACAAGAAATTGATAAAAATAAAGAGTTGGCTACACAGAAACAGGAACAATTTTCAACTTTGAAAACTGCATATATGGATATTCAGTCTTTATATGAAAAAGCTATTGTAATTAATATGGATAATTCTAAGGCAGTAGAACAAATAAATGAATTGAAAACTAAAATAATGTCGGAACCTTTTGAAGTAGTTGTTCATTTTTACGGACAGGCTTCTCCAAAAGATACATTAGATAGTACGATTAGTGGGATTATTTCCAGACTTACTAATTTTAGCAGTGATCTTAAAACAAAATCTGCGGAATTTATTGTTAATTTCTTTGGGACAACTACAGTATTAACTGAAAGATTGCCATTAGGAGCATTAATTGAAAAAATAAAAACAGATTTTATTAATTTAACAACTGCGGTTCAAGCAATAGTTCCTCCATCAGTAACTATTTGGTTTTGGGGGGATGATGGATCTATTAAAGATAGACTTGCTAAAATGTATGATAAGGTTAAAACAGATTTAAATAATTTAGTTTTAACTATAAATTCTTTGGTTTCTAAATTTATTATTTGGTTTCGTTCTGATAGTGGTCGAACTATTACGGATGAAGTTAATAATATTTTTAGCCAAATACAATCTTTATCTAATAAAATTAATTCTTTACGAACGGTACATACTATTGTTACCAAATATGTTTCTTCTG
>Ga0172381_10004644_pt1 | contig 14157 bp, 19 predicted proteins | sample Leawel6488metaG_FD_119754 | JGI IMG/M metagenome (GOLD analysis project Ga0172381, IMG submission 119754) | Leachate microbial communities from a municipal landfill in Southern Ontario, Canada - Leachate well 64-88 metaG | ecosystem: Engineered > Solid waste > Landfill > Unclassified | place... | reverse complement strand
CTCCTTGTATACCGGAACTACCCCAGTAAGTGCTTCAGTGAGAAAATCTTTGAATGCTTTCGATTCATCGGTAGTCTGATTCTTAGCATCCAAGCAAGTTGATACAACAAATGTTTCTCGATTGTATGATATTTCGGCACATATATTGCCCCGTCTGACAAATATATTATGTGAATTGGTTTTACCGCCGATGCAATGCCCCAGTTCTTTCCCCGAGAAAATCAGATATCGCTTTGATAATATATGGAAAGGTTTCAGTACGTCAGGTATAACCACATCACTTTCCATTGCTTCACCATCATGCAATGCTTTCAGTTTGTCTTCAATTGATATTTTCTGCTCTTCACGATGGTTATAGATCGAGTTACGCATACGCTTCAGAAGAGTCCCCTCAACAGGAACCAGTTTAACTGGAGCTGCGTCCTCGATATGAATTGGTTCAGGATATGATTTATACAATTCTTCGCCATCATCAATGAAGTTCAACATACCATTCAAAAAATTCAGAATCCCTTTTTCATTGAAGTCATACACATTAGGAGTTTCCCCTTCAGGTATTTCGTAAAATTCCCGCTCAATAGCTAGATTCATGTAGTCGATCAGATTCTTCCCGGCGATCCCATCAATGTAGTCCATCACTTCGTCAAATAGTTCGGCTCCATCTTGATCCTCTTTATCACGAGAAATGTAATCACAATATAACTCAAGCACCTTTTCGGAACAATTGATATATGGCAATAGAATATTAGTTGCTATTCTCATGTCTTCGTTATTAGAGATAGTTCCTCGTTTTTTTTCTTTAATTTCTTGCTGTAATAATATATCAAGATTTTCACGAGTTGACCCAAGTAGCGTCAATAACCAATTGAGATTAGTTTTCGGAAATGTAGTCAGTGAAGGAATTGTGTTTTCGAATACAAAAAATGGAAATTTTTCAATGTGATTCGGAATAGATGCTATTACATTTTTATACAGTACATCAGCCGATCTAATCTTTGCTCGGATTCTATTTACCGATGGGTTATCAGTATCGGTTTCATACATGTAGATGAACACGATAGGATTAACATGCTCATAGAAATTCTTTTTAATCTCATCAACAACATATCTCAACTTGATCTCTGGCATCTTAAGTAAATCAGATAGAAAGAATGCACGAGTTTTGCTATCCAGTGCATGGTAAAACAGTTTGATCGCCGGATCAATTGTCAATTTACCGATTGCTTTCTGTGCATCTGGAAAATTGAGGATTTGCCTAATGAACATACCATCGCCATATGTTCCCATAATATCATATCCATTGATACGCTGTTTTTTTACTACGCTATTGTAGTTGTTAGTTATTTTGGTTAACTTATCTACAATATCTGGATTCTCATATGCCCAGTGCATTTCGTTACAGCGTTTCAACTGGTCAATGTATGGCACCAACAACATATTAGCTACATCAATGTTTACATGTTCGAGTCGCTGGCATTTCTCCTCATTGGTCACTATTCGAATCGGATCACCTATTTCAGTGATATCCAGCCAGATATAACCATGTGGATTATTGACGAAATCTTCATTGAGATTACATACGAGTAATTCAAGTATGCGTTCGAGATCGCACATGAAATGATTCGTGTAATCAATATTGACTACCTTATCAAATAACCGAATAGTGATTTGATCCATACCAAAGGTCAACCCAAAATCATCAGTCGTAACTTGAACTGAATTCGAGTTATCATTTGCATGCATCCGAACTAGATGTTTTATTTGCAACCAAGTTTGTACATCTGCCATCATACTCATCACTATCTCACACTCATGCTAGGTTAATTTCGTTAATATCGGGCTGCTGACCATGATTTACTTGCTGTTCTTCAGCCATTAAACCATCTCGAAATAGTTGATCGATATTTCGATCATATTCATATGCGACTTGATTCACACCACCCACAATGGCATTATTGGCACCAAATGTATAAGCCGTATAATCCGTTGGACCAAGTTTTTCAAACAGTGCTCGAAGCTGCTGAATATTCCCTTGCTCTTCAGCATTCTCCAGTTCGAATGCAAGATTCGGCATCAATTCTTGATTCTGGGAAGCCCACCAAATAATGAGTTGGTCATTCAACCAATCTCTGAACTTGGTTGAATCCTCGGTACTGGTATTCTTCTTATCATAGCACTGTTTCACAGTCAATGTGTTACGGTTGACCTCCGCACATACGCTATCCTTTCGGAAGAAATAGTTTTCAGAATTGGTGTAGTTTCCAATGCAATGACCCATGATTTTACCGATTGTAATCAATTCGGTTTTGTATTTGATCCGATATTGCTCAAGCGATTCAGGTAATGTTTCTTCGCACTTCATCAAATCATCTTCATTACCAGCAGCTCTAAGCAATTGCAGTCGTTGTTCCAACGTTATCTTGGCTTCAATGCGATGATTGAAAATCGCATTCCGAACCTGCTTGAGAATAGTTCCCTTTACAGGTGACAACCTAATGACACCATACTCCTCCACATCAATCGGATCTGGGTATCGCTCATACAGTTCAATACCATCTTGAATCAGATCAAGCATTTTATTACATTCATCAATCAATTCCGAATGCGACATACCGAATGTATGAATATCAGTATAGCTCTCTGCTGATGAGTATACTTGTGTAATGGCGGGTTTTTTGTACATCCCGTCTTCAGTCAACATGCCACGATATTTCAAAAACATCAGTAATGCTTTGTCATCAGCATGAATTCCGGGGAGAAGAATTTTTGTATTCTCTCGGACATCCTTTATGAATGACATATCGAGATTGCGAAGACTTTCTTTTATACTAATTTTTCGTTTAGCCAATTGATTAGTAATAGCCCATTGGAACGGTGTTTGAGGCTTAGCACTAATATTCGGAATCGCATAACCACTGGGGAATGGATAATCCTCTACGAACTTAGGTAGCTTATCAATAAGCTCATGAATAACTTCGGATCGATGATATAGAATGCGATGTATGATTGGATTATCTTTTGCTAGTTCTTCCAATCGACTCCGGTGTAATTCTTCAATGTCGATCTGATGCATAAATGCAATATCCTTTATCATGGCTTGATTGAAATTTGATAGTTCGGCCTTAAGAATTTCATCAACGCATTCAACAAAGTATGAGTATTTTGCTTTAGACATTTTCAATATATCCTTGAATAAATACCGCAATTTCGGATTTATACCGCTTAATGTAAATAGCGGTAAAAACTTATGTCTTAGCATCGGAAGCGAAATGGTTGCTCTCTGAACATTATAATCAGGTACGGGTGCTTCCGAGTCCTGTAGTATACCAGCATTACAATACGTCAACGTGAACTTCGTATTCATATTGAATGCAACCGACAACGAATAATTACGCTGCGACTGTGGAATATAAAAACTACTTGTAGCAGAGGTATTTGTACCAATTATACCATCGATATCATAATTGGATGTATAGTGAATACGCCCAGTCAAGTTTGTAGCGAAATGACGAACATTCGGTATCAATGAAAGTTTATCTGTATCGTTTCCAAATTTTTCAACAATGCTATTTAGATCAATAAGATCTATCAATGATATATTCCAGTTGCGACACCAATGTTGAATATGGGTAGTGATTAAATATTCACCACCCGGAATAGATATAAGGCATGATTCGCCATCACCATACGTTGAATAAAATCTTAGTAGTTGGGGATGTTCGGTAACATACTTGTCGATACAGGATTCGATCGCATCAAAGTCTTTGGCAACTGATAAACAGAAAGAATATGTACCGATGATTTTATCACCGATACATACTCTATATTTATCATTGTCATATTCTATGCGTACCTGAGCATCGAGAATTGCTTTTGGAAACGGTACGTTGAGCATAGATTACAGTTTCTTATGAATGAAGTTCTGGAAGTCCTGCCACAGAAGGCCGAAACGTTTGAAATTGGGATGTGATACAAGTTCCTGCATCAATCGGCGATCACGTCTCTTGAGTGTATCAAGGAAACTTTCAGCAGCTTCTTCACACTTCTCAACGGGATTCGCAGGAATACGGCTCTTGTAGCCCTGATCCTTCAGTGCTTTTTCGAGAATCTTTGCGATACCAGACGACTGAACCAGTTCTTCCGCATTGAAATTACGATCCAGTTTTTCATGGTCACCATCTTCATCCAGATATTCATCGATGCCATTTCCATCGTGTTCGTTGTCATCATCGTTATTGCCAGCAGCAGGGGCCGGAGTCGGAGTGGTGGCGTTCTTGGCGACAAGCGGACTACCGTCTTCATCAACGAAGATTACATCTTCGATGTCTTCATCATATTTCTCACTGAAGAGATCTATGGCATCTTGCTTAGAGATAGTTAGTTTCATAACGATCCTTTTGGTTTGGGGTTAGTCTTTAGTAGGATTATGTTCCCACAGAACTTCTATGTTGTGAAACTCAAGCCATTCGTCATGTTCCCCATAATAACTTACGGAGGTTTCCATGCGAATCTCGGCTTTTATCACACAGGTTGACAACTCGGAATCACCATACTCGGAGATGAATTCAAATTCTTCCGACCAGTAATCAGCAATTCGATCTGAGTTGAGTACTTCCATCAAATGGTATGTACCATTTTCATCAACGGATATAATAGCAATCGGCCACTCATATGACTTAGGCTTAGAATCATTATCATCAAATAGCGTGTCGGATTGTTCTATGAATTCACTCATTTGGTTACCTTATCCAGATATTCAGCCCATCGTTGAAGATCACGCTTTTTCTGGTTTTCGTAATCTGATCCTCTAATGTAGTAATACTCATATTCATCGGGTATCACAATACCAGTGCCATCACATTCGTCACACTTGAATTTCTTTTTACCATCGCATATGAAACACTCACTGCCGCCATCACCATTACAGATTTCACATGTATCGCCATCTTCATCGATACCAATACCATCGCATGTTTTGCACTCGAATTCACCATTCCCTGAACAGTGATCGCATATGATTATTCCAGTGCCATTACATGAATCGCATTTGATGGTAAACGTACCGAACTCAGGTTGATCTTCATCTGATTCATATGCATCTCGAAGAACATTCGATACCCACTGTTCATATGGAATCAATGCTGGTGTAGTCATGGTTATTTTCCTCCACCTTTGATCTTTGTGCGGTAGAAGTAATACAGAGCAACAATACCAAGTACCATGAGCACGATACCCACTTTACTGAACAGTAACGCTACGGCTCCAAGCATCACGTTTACCAAAATCACAATGGCAATGAAAAGAACGATAATAAATAACGCAAGCTTGTTATTCATGACGATCCTCTGGCTTGTTGGTTTTGTTGGCATGTCGTGCAGATCCCTTACCGAACTTAAACTGAACGAACTTATCACCAACGATTTCCTCATATGTTCTAGGCATATAGTCGTGGCAATCAACGCCTACATCGAATGCATTGGTATGATAGTTTTTTCCAATGCTGCCATGAGTATGACCATGAAAGTGAACTACCCCATTGTAGTATCCATTCCATTCATATATAGGATAGTGACACAGGACAATTTTTCGTCCTTCATCTTTGACAGTATACACCAGAGGATGGAAATATACTTTCCGTTTCAAATGAGCAGTCATTTGATGTACGTTGTCGGGATCGTGATTTCCGTAGATGATATGGATAATACCATTCAACTTCTCAAGGAACTCGACAAACCGAGTTTTGTTGAAACAGAAATCGCCAAGAACATAGACATGGTCGTGATCTGTGATTCGACTGTTCCAGTTCTTGATGAGGGCCGCATCCATTGCCTCAATGTCAGGTATAATATCACCGTTCCCATCGAGAAGGATATTTCCGTGGGCATCGGTTTTTTTCCACGGACGGTCACAGAATTTCACAATGTTTCCGTGACTGAAATGTAAATCGCTTGTATAGTAATTCATGGTTCCAAATATAGAAAAATGTTATGCTTTGTCAGATAATTATTCTAGAATTTTCTTGAATTCCGGGTAACCATCCAACGACAGTTTGAAATTTTTGAATTCGACTAGGTCACTGATGTTTACAGCTTTACCGAATGGTTCAGTGGAATACGTTTCGGGAGGATCTTCAAGTTCGGCAATAATCATTCCGTTTTCGAATAGATCCACATCCCAATACAGCCCATCAATTCTAATATGATGTCTCAATTTCACGATGGGTTCACCTATCCTGAAATATCGAACCAGTTCATCATATGCGGCGGCTGGAATTGGAAACTCAACTTCATGTACATACGGGTCATGTCCGATTTTCAATGTTTTCATATATCGGGGTAGATGGTGTTCCGCTTTAATCATCCGTACACGCTGCACCAATGAGCGATCTCGATCAACCGCAATATAGGTCTGAGTTATTTCAATGGGTGCATCACATACAGGAATTTTTTCAACCAGATATCGATGTTCATATTCAATTGGCATTATAGGTCCTAGTCGTTGTCGTTGTCAGAGGCGGGACTATCCACCCCTTCTGCAATAAGTTCATAGTCAGTGATATCTGACATGTTGTATTTAACCCATAGATCTTTGAATTTCTTTGATTGAAATCCATGTGGGCTAAGTTTCTGAATGTCTTTGAAAAAGTTGGTCACATTGTTGTAATCATCAGGAAGATTGTCTTTGAGACCTTTTATGTTGGCCCATCTCTGAACATAGGAGAATGCCGTAACAACCTGTGGGATTGTATTCACTGCGATCTCTTTCAGATCTTCTACCCCCGGAATGAAGGTGAGCTTAGCTTCTTTCTTTTTTCCCATTTTTCTTTTTCCACATATGTAGCCAGTGTATAAATTGTGCATGACAAGGATGAGACTCGGCTGGAATGTGTCCACCAGCAAGGTAGACATGGATCAAATTTTCAAGTGCATTATTCGGTAGCATACTTTGCTCCCTGTTCTTGTTTGTGTTCATCGCATAGAGTGCTTAACCATCCGAACTCGGATTGGCATAAACGTGCTGGCTTTCCACATACTTCGCACATAGTGGATGATAGTTCTTCGTACTTTGACAAGATTTCACGAGATTTTGCAATGTCTTCTTTGGATACCGAATCAGCGTAATCCAAATACACCCGAAGATTAGCAAACTTTGATTTGATTTGTGCGTATTCGATTCCCTCTATCTTCGACAACTCTTCAGACATATCGTGAATCAGTGGTATCCATCCATTTCCACATTCAATCCCGTAATACATACAGGATTCATGTCTCTTCAATTTAGTCTGTCTAAAAAGAGCGGGAAATTTCTGGTATAATTCGTCGTTATGCATGTTGATCACTCATCAAATTCAGTGCATTTTGTATATGGCGATTCATTATTTCCGTCATTTTCTGATTGAATTCCATCTGATTCAATTTTGGTAGATTGTGACAATTGGATAGATTCATAGGAGGAAATATAGAAAAAAATCCCAATATGTCCAAAAGTTTCTGGATTTATAAACTATAACAGATAACAAATCTAGGAACCCGTTATGAATAAGACCAAAAAGTTTATGACTTTCGTGGAGAGCATAGTCGAAGATAAATCTCTTCTCAGTACCATCAAATCCGGTTTCAATGCATGTCTAGAATCCCTTGAATATGAAGGTGGTGATGAATGGACAATAGACATTGAAGAGCTTGAATACCCCATCGAAATTGCCACAAAATATTTCAAACTCAATGATGAAATACACAAATACAAAGAAGAAACTGGAGAAGAAGTAGGAAAGGAAGATATTACAGTTGGAGCTAGAGTATCTGCCGAATATGAATTCACATTCGCACCATATTACGCCGCTTCTATGGAAGGTCCTGAAGAAGGTGGTGCTGAAATGGAAGATCGGACCATCAAATACATTGCACTAACTCTATACATCGCAGGTAATGACATTGCAACAGTTGAGATCGAAGATGAAGAAGCATTGAAAAATCTCGATCCGGTTCTTGATGCTGCGATTGAAAAAGAACTTGAACGTTATGATGATGAGATCACCAGTAAAACAGAAGAACATGCAAATGAAGATGCAGCCGCTTCACGTGCTGAATCCAGATACGCAGATCGATATGAAAGGGATTATTACTAATTATATCCATCTAATCATATCCACATACGCTTCTTTCCCATCAGGTTCTTCGAATGGAAGAATGTACCAATCAAAAGACAATGAGCAATTAGGACACTCATTGTCTTTTTCATTTTCAGCATCAAAATCATGTCCACATCTTGGGCATCTTGCAATAAAATTCCTTTATTGGGGCACATTGAGGTGTTTAAGCTTTCTCTTCAGCTTTTCGATACCTCTACCACGAATATATCTTACATTTTCATGCGGGATGCCAATTTCATCTGCAATTTCACGAACACATTTTTTCTCACCTGTTGTAAAGCCGAACGCTTCTTCAATTACATATCGTTCGGTTTCATCTAGACTGGCTAGGGCTGATGTAATAGTGTTGCTAACTCGCTTAGAATCCAGTATATCAAGGGAATCTTCGACTGTTTCATCTTCAATGAGATCACCTACAGTCACGGATGAATCACCATCAAATATTGGCTGATTGAGCGAAATGCCACCCTTGATCGTTTCAAACATCACATTGATTTCATCACTGAACGTTTTGTTGTTAACGGCTCGTTGAAGTTTCTGGTGAATATTGGCTGGATATCGAACCAAACTCTCATTACATTCAACGTTCCGGTTGATGTAATTTTTTATCCACCATACCGCAAATGATGTAAACTTTACACCACGAGTATAATCAAATCGATCTACCGATGCAATCAATCCTTCCATTGCATATCCTTTTAGATCGTCAGGATGTACATGTGGACACTTTTTTACATATAGGTTTGCACATCGAGCAGCAAACTTCATATTGTATGTGATGAGTCTATCTCGGACTCGTTGTTTAATTCCCGGAGAAGTAGTAGATGATGTGTAGAGTTTAAATAATTGTTGTTCTTCTTCCACCGATAAAATACGATGGTCTTTAAAAGCGTAGCTGTATGTCGGCATCCATTTCCTCATTTATTACAAATTGTAATATAGAAAACTTTGACGATTTGTAAAGTGAGAAAAACGAAAAGTTTTATAACGCCCCATTACTTTTTTCATGGGGTATTTTATAAGTTAAACTGCGACTTCGCCTTTCAAGAACCCGTGGTGCTGGTAGTTATCCAGTTTCCACTGAGTTGCTTCCCAATCGAATATATTTACATTATCGGGAAGAATCAGTTTCGGCAGTTCGAATGGCTCACGCTGTCTCTGAATTTCGATCTGTTCCAGATGATTCACATACAGATGAGTATCAACAAAGAATCCAGTCAAGAATCTAGGATACATACCCACCGTCTTTGCCATCAGTTCCAGTATCATGCCATATGAACAGATATTGAATGGCATTCCAAGGAATGTATCAACGCTACGCATAAAGAACGTCAGATCCAGATATTCACCATTGGAAGTAAACTGGAATCCGATGTGACATGGTGGAAGAGCCATCTGGTCAAGTTCGGATGGGTTCCATGCCATCACAATCATTCGGCGATCATTCGGATTCTGAATGAGTGTATCATGGACATTTTTCAACTGGTCAATCCCATCTTTCATTCTGACAGTAAGCACCTGACCATTTTGTTCGAATTCTCGCCCACCGCCCCAATCACGCCACTGAACGCCATATACACGTCCAAGGTCATTCTCTGCCGCCATAGCTGCTAACGTGGCCTCATCGTGCCCGTAGGGGACTTTCATGGGGTTTGCCCATTGGTTCCAGATAGGACATCCACGATCTTTCAGCCATTGCTTATCACTTAAACCCTTAATGAAGAATTCAGTCTCAGTAAAAGAGGTCTGTGGATTGATCTTCTTTGTGGTCAGGATCGGGAATCCAGTACGCATATCGTGACGAAATCGAGCACCAGTTGTTTTGATGGTCTGAGTCGCAGTCCGATTGTCGGTGAATCCTGTATTCTCTTCCAGAATCTGGTCAACGATATCAAAATATCGTTTATCCGCTGTATTTGACATAATTTAATCTCCTTGGGAGTAAAGATAGCAAAGGTTTGGTCAATCGCATAAACTATTTATGATGCTACGGAATAAATCCCATATTTCATTTCTGAAGCACGTTACACGTGAATGCAGACGATATCGAATTACATTGATACTTTCAACTAGTTCTACATTCAGTTATGGGGAACAAACTTATGGTGGCTATTTTGACAACTATCGGAAAGAACTCGGAGTCACCCATAAAAATAACGAGTATCTGTTTATCCCATTGCTTGTACATGAGTTCTCTCATATGGAACAATGGATATAGATGAAGATGAATATTGTCGAACAGCGAATGCATATATCCTATTCTATAATTACATTATGCGAAAACGAAGATGGGAATATCAGGAACCAGTAACAGCAATCCAAGAGATTATTTCTGAGATGCCATCCGATCTTTATTCACTTGACTATACTAAAATGTTACCTGAACATCGAGTATTGTATGATACCTATCTGAAAAAACCGCTTGGTAGCGGCTAGGTATTAATGTGTAGCAGTGTACTCTTCTCGGAACTGCTTTGCGTACTTTCTAACCCAATCCATAACGGCTTGGTTACCAAGGTCATGTCCAACCTTTTCGGATTCGATCCATTTGTGTTTTTCCATTTCTTTCGTTTGAATTTCCATGAATTGTACAAATTCTTCACGAGACATGCACTTGCACTGACAAGGATTATATTGTGGTTGTTCTCCGTCTTCCATAATGTTTCCCCACTAAATAGTTTATAGAATCATTGCAATGTAAGTGAAATCAACATGCAGTGAAATTTAGCAAATAATGAAGGAAATTTTTATCAATTTTGCAATAATGCTTTCTTGATGTGGGAAATTGCGTTAATATCGCTAAATATCTCAAAAAGAATTGGATGTGCTTTTATTTTTGGAATGTCTCGAATCGGGAACCATTTCCAGTCTTGAGTTTCGATGTCAATCTCAGGAAAAAGTTCGCCATTCATTGTTGCAAGGAAGATATGAATGTGATGAATATTGTTCTTATCATCAATATCGTGTGCTTTGTAAATGTAATCATCACTGATCTTGTATTTATCGGAAGTAAGTTTAGTTTCTTCAAAAAACTCACGTATCGCAGTTTCTTTAGGAGTTTCACCGTCTTCCATTGTACCACCGAATGTAAACCATTCACCCGGATGCCACTCAGTATCTGTATTACGTTTACCTAATAAAATTCGAAGCGTCTTTGGACATAAGACGAATATAAATCCACCGCCATGCATGATTATTTTCCTTTTTTATCAATAGGATGCTGTTTACTAACTGAATCTGGTAATATCAAAAGTATATCTTTCCAATCCAATACATGAACATACATAGTAGCCTCTTCATTTTCGAGTTCGATATATATGGTTCGTATTCCGATGTGCGTTATTATTCCACGCTTACCTTTGTACTCAACATAGCTTCCGATTCCGTGTAGACCTGTCTTGAATAGAATAAATTGAAAAATATTGGTAGCTGCTGTCTTAATTAAACTAACGATAATGAAACCGACAGTAAATACCACTACAGCTTCCCATAGCTCTGTCGAGGTCAATGCACTGACTAGTGTAGTAAGTTCTTCAGATCCTTCCATACTATTAGTTTATAATAGCATGAAAGGCATCCTGATAGAATCAGATTAGTTAATTTTCGGATTCCGTGGTATCCGAAGATTCTAAATCATTTTCGTACTCATCGGAGTCGTCAAAATCGTATTCATTGTCGAGATATTCACGGTTACTAAACATTTTATTTTCATGCTTATTAAATCCGTGTCTATTATCAGATCCTTCATATCTGATGATAATATCTTTGATGAGACGATGCCTAACAATATCATCAGTATCAAGAGTAATGAATCCGATTCCCTTAACACCTTTTAGAATCTGCTGTGCTTGACGGAATCCCGATTCTGATTTACGTTCCAAGTCACTTTGATTAATGTCACCGCAGATTACCAATTTGGACCCATGTCCTAGTCGGGTAAGCATTAACTTCATCTGAGTCTTGGTAACATTCTGGGCCTCATCAAGGATGATAAAGGATCGAGCCTTTGTTGTTCCACGCAAATATGCTAGTGGGCAAACGTTTACTTTACGATAGAAGTCATCATTACTCTTCAGCTTAGGACGAGGAGGGGGTGGTTGCATTTCGCCCTTACCTATCTTCTTCTTGCGATATTTTGATGTTTCTGGTGGGGAATTTGCCTCAATATGTGAGACCATTTCAGGGGTGAGTCGTTTACCTTTGACCACTTCGATTGCTTCGTACAGTGGCTGCATATAAGGAGCTACTTTTTCTTCGAATGTTCCGGGGAGGAATCCGAGTTCTTCGCCAGCTTCTACAATTGGTCTTGTTAGTACAAGATGTTCATATTCCCCTTTATCAATCCCATCGATTCCGTACCATGTTGCTACTACTGATTTACCAGTGCCAGCGGGTCCATTTACGAATACTATATCATTGGTGTCTAGTGCTTCCAAGAGATCTTGTTGCCCTCTTGTGATAGCTCGTAGAGCTTTTCCGTTTTTGTCGTTGATGATTATATCGCCATGAAACTTTGGTTGAACTCCCATGTAATGTTCCTTTTGTTAGGTTAATGGTTCATCTATTGTTTATACAAACCATAGATGACAAAGAATATACTCGGAACTATTTAGATCGATGGCATCAATGTATAATCAACCCCATCCACGGTTATTTGCATATTCTTCTGTGCCAGTATAGCTTCACTCAATGATCGATCATTTCGGATACTGGAATTGGAATCAATATGGTTGGTAGTTCGTACAACAACTCGCTTAATACCGGAATCAGCAATCTCCAATGCACACGCTTCGCATGGGTATGCATTCACATACAGTGTGGCACCCTTGAGCTTGTCTGGATTTGCATATTTGATAGCATTGCGTTCAGCGTGTCGCATCCACGGATATTTATTTGTCACAACACTACACTGCTTCGGAAGATCATTCTTTTCGATTTTCAAATAAAATACTTCTTTATCTTCACGTGAATGAGGAATAGAAGAATCATTAACTCCAGTCATCGTACCATTATATCCCCATGATACAGGAGATCCATCTTCCGCAACAATCATGCATCCGATTTTTGTATTGGTGTCACGGGATAGTTCTGAAATTTTTTCGGCCATGTCCATGTATACCGAATCTTTCTGTTCTCTGCGTATGTCAAAATCATTCATACAAGTAAATATACTAAAAAATAAAATCCCACCACTTATTTATGATGGGATTCTTGAAATTTAATCGATTATCTATTATTAGAATTCGAACTTCACACCGACCTTGGCGACTGCATTGTAACCTTCGGTCTTGTCAATGCCATCTTTTCGAATGGCAGCTCCTATGTAGAGGGGTGCCAGTATTTTATAGTCGGCTCCGACTTCAGCACCTATACCAAGATCCAGACTTTGATCAGATCTTCCGAATACATTTCCATATACTGCAAATTTCTTATCGATGTATTCGATTACCTTCACATGAGTCTCGGTTGTTGTATGTGTATCGGCCTTTGCAATTTCCAATTCTTTCTTAAGATCCGTTATCTCAGTGTTCAACTCTGTAATCTTTTTCTCGGATGAACCAACTGAATCTCGAAGAGTCTTAATTGTACGTTCAGATATCTGTATATATTCAGTATCCTCCACAATAACTTCGATTGTGCTATCTACGTAAACATACCGGATTGTGGTTTTGGATGTTTTCATGTTTGTGGTTATAGTTTCATTCAATGAATCAACTACGTGAAGTGATACCGAATAAGCACTATCAAGCGATTTGTATTTCATGCTGAATACAAGACTATCAGCACGATATGTAGAGTCCATTTTATGGATTTCGGTTTCACTGCGAGTATTAATCTCGGTGATTTTTTTCTGGGCGAATACTCCTTCAAGTACGATGCATACTATCAATACCAGTATCGCTATTATTTTAGGGTCTTTTATATATTTCATATCGGGTCCTTATGTTTTTCACTGTCCATCTTAGCGAATTCCTTAATTTTCTTAATGACTTCATCGCTAACTT
>Ga0172381_10004643_pt1 | contig 14158 bp, 38 predicted proteins | sample Leawel6488metaG_FD_119754 | JGI IMG/M metagenome (GOLD analysis project Ga0172381, IMG submission 119754) | Leachate microbial communities from a municipal landfill in Southern Ontario, Canada - Leachate well 64-88 metaG | ecosystem: Engineered > Solid waste > Landfill > Unclassified | place... | reverse complement strand
TGTCAGCAAATGGAGCAGGTAGATTTTCGGACGCTTCCTTCAATCCTGTATGTTTAACGTCGTTTATTTTTGTCTCAGTTGCAACTGATAGCTGACTATGATTAGTTTTCTTTATAGCAATTGCGAAACCTGTTGGCGTCATAAATACACTTAATAAATCTTCAATCATTTGTGTTTTTTCAATATTGTTTTGCCTTGCCCATTCATTTATAGTATGAACAACATAACTTTCGTTATATATAATTTCTTTAATTCTTTCTTGTGGTGTTTTCATTTTAATTCCTCAATTTTCTTTTCATATTCTTCTTTTGTTAATTGAACGTTACAAATCATATATTGATGTTTTTCTCCATCTTTTAAATTTCTACAATATGAACAATCTGAACAAACTGAGCAATCTGAGCAATCTGAGCAATATAAACAATCTGAACAATTTGAACAATCTGAACAAACTGAGCAATCTGAGCAATCTGAGCAATCTGAGCAATATAAACAATCTGAACAATTTGAACAATGTGAACAATATGAACAATCTGAACAAGCACTATTTTCTTTTTTTACATCTAAATCATCTGACCATTTATAATCTTTTAATTCTTCTTTACTCATTTTCAATATTTCTTCTTTTGTTATCATTTTAAAACTCCTTTTGTTTTAATTTACTTCTATTTTCTATAAGCATTTTACATTTAATCTTTGTATCTTTTGATTTTCTTGTTAATTTCTCACATAAAACAATATTCCAACAATTCAAATTCAAACAATTCAAATTCCAACAACTCAAATTTAAACAATTCAAATTCAAACAATTCAAATTATTACAATTCAAATTATTACAATTCAAATCCCTACAATTCAAATTATTACAATTTAAATCACAACAATCTAAATTCCAACACTTTAAATCTCCTAAAACTTTTAAATTAAAATTTCCTTTAATATCTCCTTCAACAATAAGATTTTCATTTATTGTAGTATCTTTTTTTAAAATCAAATCTCCATTTATTGTTTTTGTTTTCATTTTAATTTACCTCCGTTTTTGGTTCATCTACTGGTGGTCTTCTTGATATACATCTACAACTACTTGCATCAAGATATTCATCTTCTCCACAATCATCACTTGTTAAATTACATACTTCTATTTCTTCATCATTGCTATCATCACTGCTTGAACTTGAATGATGACTTACTATTTCAATTACTATTGGATTACTTGCATACCATTGGTTCATTCTATTTATAATATCTAATGCTGTTTGTCTCCAATCTGAAACTTCTTGTTTTAACTTTTCGATTAAACTATCTTTCTGAATTATCTCTTTTTCTAATCCATCAATCTTATGTTCAAGAATTGATATTCTCCCACCATGAAATGAAAGATTTTCTTTAAGCTGTTCATTTTCTTCTTTAAGTTTATTGTTATCATTTACACTTATCAATAAAAATGCAGAAGATATTATCAATAAAATTGTTGTTATACATAAAATAACTTCTCCAAATGTTCCTTTTTTATTCATTTTGTTTTGTTTCTATTTGTTCCCATTTTTTTATCTCTTTATCTAAATGATATTTAAAAAATTTATTATAAACTCTTGGATATTTTGTTCTTAAAAAAAATAAAAGCTCATTAAAATCAGATGCTATATCTCTAAACGATCTTAATTCTTTTCTAAGTTCAATTTCTTTTTTATTCATTTTGTTTTTATCTCGTTCTATTCATTTAATTTTATTGGTTCTTTAATTAACGCTATATTAAATTCTTCTTTATCTATTTTTGTTCCATCTTTAAACAAAATGTAACATGTTTTTTCTTCAAATCCACTTGATTGAGAAATCTCCGTTTTTATATTTTGTTCTACTGAAAATGTTTTACAATCTTTTTCTGTCAAAGCATTGTTAATAGGAATAACAATCAATCCAGTTATTACAAAAAAACATATAAACATAGCTATTACCGCACAAACATGTCCAACAAACCCAAAAAAACTATCTGTTTCTTTAGTTTCTTTATTTACCATTTTTTTATATTTCCTCCAATTTTATTCTAATTACTAGTTCCTTGCATTTTTTATTTAATGTTTTTAATTCAAGTATAACTTCTTCACCCTTAATCAAATCCCATAACTCCTTATGATATCCGGGTGTATCAAGTATATTGTTATGCAAATTATTTCTTTCTAAAAAAGAAATTAATTCTTTTTCAGTATATTCTTTATATCTATTATCTAATTTCATTTTATTTTTAAAATCCTCTTTGCTCTTTCTTTTATTTTATTTCTAATAAATTCCCCTTGGGTAATAATTCTTTTTTTTTAGTTTTTAAATGCATTATTAATTCTGGCATCTTAACTAAAAATCTTCCTTCAACTTCTTTTAAATATTCATCTCCACGATTTGTCATTTTTTATTAATTAAATTAGTAAATTATAGTCTAATAGTAAAAAATAGTATTTTGTTTATTTTTAATTCCTAATTTTTCATCTGCTCTTCTTTCTGCTTCTTCTAAGTTATTAAAAATCCAGCTGATAAAAAAGTATATTAAATTTAATCCAATAATAAACAAACCAGTAATCATTACCCAATATGGCATTACTGGTTCATAAGGAATCTTACATATAGTTATATTACCTTGATCTGGAACAAGTTCACATATCCAACCAATTTGAACACTAAGACCTACAACAAAAGAAAAAATCATTGCATAAAATAAAAACTTAGATAACTCTTCTACTTTTTGTTCCCAAAAATATTTCTTTACTAATTTTTTTCTTTCTCTATTTAATATTTCTTTATTCATTTTTCTTCTCTCCATGCAAAATCTTTTTTAATCCACTTTCTAATTCATAATCTTCTTCAACCCAAACTCTTAAACTATCTTTAAAAACTCCAAGATTTATCATTAGTTGTCCAAATCTTTGATCTGGACTTTTTTCCCATAATTCTTTTATTAATCCTAATATCCTATCAATTCTTTTTTCGTCTCTCATTTTAATTTCTCTCACCATTTAAAACAGTTCCAAAGAACCATTTGATTAATTGAATTATAATAAATATAAATATCACTACAATAAAAAATAATATAATTCCTTTAATTGGGTTTGAAAGAAAATAATTAAAACACCAAATAAAAAAAGAGTATATCTTATCAACTATTGTTTCAAAAAGGTTTGTCATTTTATTTGTTTAACTGTTTAGTCCTTTTTCTTGCTATTTAAGTAATTTAATGCTTCTTCAAAATCATCAAAGTATGATGTCAAAATTATTGTTAGATAATGTGAAATTATCTTTTCCTTTTCTTGATCACTCATTTCCTTATCTTTGACTAATACCAATATTCCATTAATTATTGGAAAATTTTTAATCATCTCTTGTTTTCCAAGAAAATCTGCTTTGATATATTTCTTCCAAAAAGAAAATGGCAATGAAAATTCTTCATCTTGTTCTTCTATTTTGTTTTCCATATTATATATAAGTAATTATAGTATTTAAATGTTTCGGTTAATATTTTCTTTCTTATTTTCTTTATCTTTCTCGACGAGATAATTAAATCTCTTTGGCAAAAAAGTTACTGCTCTGCTAATCTTTTTTTCTTTACTACTATAACAAAGCAAGGTTATTGGGATATCAAAATATTCTGCAAATCGTCGATATTTGCTTTTATTTCCTAAACTATTTGTTTTAATTTGAAGATAAGTAATAAATGTTTCTTTTTTACCTACTATTTTCTTAAAAGCAATACCATCAAACAATCCAAATATATCTATTTGTTTCTGTATTGTTCCATCTATTAATTGATTATAAGAATATCCATGAGGAATTAAGCAAACATAATTAAAGTTTAAACTATTTAAATATTCTATTGCACATCTATTTGCTATTCGCATTTTTTGACGATTATTCATTTTTAATTTTTAGGATACTCCATTATGATTTTCTATCATTGAACTTAATGTATCTAACATTTTTAATATCATTTTAAAAAGAAGAATAAATATTATAATTATAAAAACACACAATAATGCAACACAATTTATTAAGATGTTAATCATTTTAGTTTAATTCCAAATTTATTTTATCACTTTAACCGGTTAAAGTTTCGTCTCGGGGGATAGAATCGAACTACCTTCGTCAGCTCATGAGGCTGAAATATTACCATTATACCACCCTAAGCATGATTATTCTATTCTTAATTTATTCTTACAAGCTGGACATTCTGTTATTCCCTGTTGTGAAACCCACTCTTTTTCATCAAGATATTCTATTCCACAACTTCTACAATAAATCCAAAATGCTTTTTTAATTTTTTTTTCATTCATTTTTATACACCTTTTCATATAAATTAGTATGAATATATAAATCTTTTGATTTTAGAAAGACAGATTATTTCTGCTTTCATTTTAATATTTCTCCTCTTTTTTTAAAATATAAAAACCCACATTCTTTTCTTTTGGTTTTCCTGTCTTTTTATTTATTTTATTTAAGTAATGTTTTAAACAAACATACATCCAACCATTATTTATTCTTAATAACTCTGCATAAGCATAATTATTACACATCGGAACATCACATAAGACTCTTTTATTCTTTGTTTTAATATTCATTAATTCCGAATAATTCTTTCCACTAACTTTCTTTTCTCCTTTGATTCTTTTGTTTAAGTTGTTCATTTTGTTTTGCTCCTAATAATTCTTAATTCTCTTCTTCTTTCTTTAACACCTGGTTTTTTTATATAACAATTAGAACAAAATCCGGATTTATTCCTTTTAACTAATGGTCTTCCACAACATAAGCATCTTCTAACCCACATAGTTTTTCCCATTTATACAACCCTCTCAATTTCACTATATCTTGGAATTAAAGGTTCAATCTTTAATTCTTGTTGATCTTCATTTTCTGGTTCTTTAAACATTTTTATTTTGCTCTTTGCCTTATCATAATCTAAAAATATTTCTATTCCCTCTCCTTTTCTTCTTTTCTTCTTAATAATATTTAATCTTTTTAAAGCTCTTCCTAGCCATTTAGGATTAATAAAATGATATTCATCTCTCTCTGCTCTGGCTATTGTTTCTTCATCTCTACCCCCAAATATTACATTTCTTCTAAAATCTCTTAAAATAGAAGTTATCTTTTCAAAATCATTTGAAACTGTTCTTGTAGCAATAAATTCTAATAAAGCAATATCTGTATTTTCAAACAAATCTTCTTCTTTTTTTTCAATAACTATCTTTTTTGATATTTCTATAACTTCTTTTAGCAAGTCTTCTCCGCACCAATAAGCTAAAAGAAATAAAGGAAAAAACAATTCTAAATGTCTTCCTGCTAAACCAGAAACTACTATATCTTCAAACAAATCTAAGTAATAATTATAAATATCAAAATCTTCTTTTAGAGTAGGAAGAAACTCTTTTCTTAGCTCTATTAACTCTTCTTTACTAGTGTAGTTAGTGTTGTTATTGTGTGTTGTAGTTAGTGTAGTTAATCTTGAATATAGCCATAAAATGTAGTTGTTCCATGCAATATACCCCTTTCCAAGGCTAACTACACTACACAAACTACACTGAATTGGCTGTAACTTGTCCAAAAAGTTAGTTTTGATCTCCAAAAAGTCCGGATCAAATTCATAGGCTTCAAGCAATCTTGACTTGCCCAAATTGTCTGTTTTGTCCAAATACATAAAAATACAACGGTCTGCTAGGACACTTTCCATGCCCCAAATGTTAGCCATTGCAACCGGACAATACAATTCAAATTCTTCAGTTTCCATCTTTCCGGTTAAAGAGTTTTTAACCATTCTAGGAACTTTTGTTCCTTTTTTATAACATGAGTTTAGAAGTAATCTTAATCCATTAGCATCTTTTGAACCAATACCTTCTGTTTCATCAATTAAATAGGTTTTGTTACTTGCATTTCTAAATATTACTGATTCACTAGGGTTAGAACACAAGTATCCATTAAACGCAGTCTTTTCAACAATTTTTAATAATCTTGTTTTTCCACTGCCTTTTATTGCATTAAAGAATAAGAAAGGGTATGTTAAGAATAATTTATGAAAATAAGTTCCAATAATCCACAAAGGTATTAATTTATAATATTCATCCTTTAAGTCCATATATTTTTTTAGAACATTAACTAATTTAGGATATTCTTCTTTAGCTACTTTAATTGCTTCTTTAAATTCATCAGTATCTAAATTTATATTATTTTGATTAAGTATTTCATTGTTCATCATCATTCTCCTTTTGTTTAACTTCCTTTGCCTTAAGTGTCTCATGAAAATTGAATATGGGGCAGTTTTTAGGGTTATGGTAAGAGCAAATCCTGTTAGATAGTATATTATCATTACCTATCCATATTCTTTTAGGTGAAGTGGCTAAACATCTTCCATCTTCATTTCTATTTTTGCAAGGTAAATATTCTTCCATTATTTTTTTGCTTCAGTATATTTATTTATTCCATCTTTCTTTATATCTTTAAAAAAGATAGGTATAATTCCTTCTTTATTTTCTATAAGTAAAATATACTTCCTTGTAATGCTTTTTATTTTTCCATTCTTCCATGAACCATCATTCTTAGAAATATGCACAGGAAGTTCTAACTTCTTAAATGTTTCTGCTCTAAAAATAAGTTCGTTTTCATCTTCATTGATTGTCATATTTTTAATATAAAATATTCTATCTATTATTTAAATGTATCTATTATACTGAAACATGAATATCCTTTTTAATTATATCCAAGATAACCTTTCTATTTGCTCTTTTCTTTATACTTTTTATAAATAAATGTATTCGTGGAGATCCAATTCTTAATGGTTGTAGCATTTTTGCTTCTGCATAACTATTGCTATAGTTTAAATATCCACCGCAATCTACAATCATTTGTCTTAATTCTTCTAAATAACTAGTTTGTTCATTAACTTTATAAATCATAGAATGAACACACCCAAGTAAATGATTATGGCTTCCACAATATAAATCACAATTACAAACAATACTTCTAAGTTTATCTGCAACATTCATTTTGCTTCCAATAGTACTTCCTCCTCCGGAGGTATGATGAAAGTATCCGCAGAAAGTTGCTCTTGGGCTTTGATTATTTTTCTTTCTACAACCAAGTCCAAATAATAAAATTGCACTATCTCCAAAATATTGAGTTCCTAATTTTTCACATAGTGTTATGGTAGGAGAATATCCTGTATAGTCTGCTAATCTAAGTTCATGATTACCATCTATTGCACCAACAATTTTTTCTTTAATTGGAGAAAATAATTTATAAGCATATTCTATTTGTTCTTTCAAATCCATATTTTGTTCAAATGGACTTGTTTTGCTAACTCTAGTTGCACAATTTAAAATATCCCCCATCAAAATAACTCTTGAATTTGGAGTATTTTTAATCCAATTAATGTACCCTTTTAATTTATTTTCACTTTCTTTATTAAATGCCTTATCACCAATATGGCAATCTCCAATAGGGATTAAATAAAGATCTCTATAGGTATAATTAATTCTTTTTATTTTCATTTTATCCAATATACCTCGCTGGTTTTCTTTCTTCAATATTCTCTTTTATAACTTTATTAGCAGTTTTATTTTTAATTATATTTCCTTTATTCTCTACTTCTTGTTTTATTGCGGTTAATAAAGTATTTGTTTCATTATTTAACATACAAATCATCTTTCTATCTTCTTCATTATTTAAAAATCTTAATTCTATATTCATCATAAAATTTTTTAATAATAAATATGCCTCAACATGATTAAATTTTCTTTCATTAAGATATTTATCTAATAATACAGTTTCAGATATTATTTTATCATTAAAGATTTTCATTTTATCTGGATTCAATAAGTAATCAGATAATTTTAATTTTTCTTCATTTGTTTTTTGTATTTTTTTTGCCATTTTATTTATTTCAATTTTAGATATTAAATAAAAAATAAAAAAAAGTAATTTTTAGTTTTTATTGCAACCAAAAACCCATCTCTTCATCGAAGGTTGTGTGTTCTTGTTCTATATCGCAATCATCTTCTTCACACATACCATCGTCAAATTCATCTTCATATTCATCGTTCATTTTGTTCCTCCATTTATATTTAATCTTTTGTATTAACTTGAATTAATGGATTAGCATTATTCAAGTTTATATTGCTATTTGTTGCAGGATATTCACATATTACTCCAAATGCTTCCGAAGAAAATATCATACCCCTATAACTTACATAAGAAAGATATCCCCGTTCTAAACAGTCTTCTCTTGCATCCTCCGCTCGTAATGGATCAAGAACGCCCACATCAAAAAATGCAATAACTCCACCAACTACAAAAAATGCCATCAAAATTAACCCTACAATTTCTTCAGTGTCCATTTTATTTTTTGTTTATTTTTAAATTTAGATATTATTATTTTATTTTCCAATAAAGCCATTTTCCTTTTTTAATCTTTGTTATTTTATTCTGTTCCGACAATAAAATAAGGCATTCTTCAACATCATAATAATTAAGATTTAAATCGTGCCCTATTTTTGAAGCAGAAACTTTTTCGTGTTTCTTAATATAATTAAGTATTTTTTCTGAATAATCCACTAAAGATACCATTATTATTTTCCTCCATAAAGGCATAGATTTCTTTTTTTAGTTTAATAGCACATTTTTTGCATATATCTTTATTAACAGTTAATCTTCCAACCTGTGTTAATAAAACACTATCTTTATAGTTTGCTTCTTTTTCTAAATCTATTTCTTTTTTACATCTATCACAAATTATTTTTTGCATTTTTATTTTTTTAAGAAAATTTATTTTTTTTAAATTAAGAATATAAATGCCCGTCAATCCTAATAACCGTATCAAGTATGGGGTTCGTCAGGGCAAGGTATTCTATAGAATATATAAGTAATACTACTATTTAAATGTTTCGGTTACTAATTTTTATTTATAAAGACGTTCCGGGAATATCCGTTCTATTTTTTCTTGCTTCAAAATAAAAATTTCCTGTTTTGCTTCTTCTATATCCTGAAGGTAAGGCTTTTCTAGAAATATCGGCTTGTATTGATTTTCTACTTCCTGTTTGAGCATACTGCTTATTAAGTAATGCCTTATTCTTTAACATAAACTTTGCCATAAATTATTAGTATCTTAATATTATTTAAATGTATCGTTTTAAGATTTTTAAGGCATTTAATTTTTAAGCAAATAATCTACCCCCTTTTTTTAAGTTTTTGTTATATACCTTTAAATACATTTTAAGGCATTTAGCAAAAAACAAATAAAGACCTGTTTGTTTGCTTATTATTTTTCCTTAATGCAGTTAGTAAATTCTTTAAGGCATTCAATTTAAAAAAATAAAATTTTATTTTCATACATTTTTGTGTGCTTTTGTATATAGATTAGTATGAATAAATAAAAGAAAGCCTTTTTAAGGCATTCAATTTAAAAAAATAAAATTTTATTTTTCATAATCTAATTACTCTTATTTTTTTCATTTTGTATTATTTATTAAATCTTTTAATTCACAATATTCTTTCTCTGTTAATATCCAATCTTGACTTGTATTTGTGCTTATTACATCATTAACATATTCATTTACTTCTTCTTTACTATCTGCTTTCAAATCAATTAAATAAAATTCTCCCCTATCCCTACTTAAACAATAAAACTTCATCTTATAGTTTCTCCATTACTTCTTTTTTTAATTGTTTTTGTAGTTTATCATTTAAAATAAGATAATTTTCGTATTTCTCAAATCGCTTATAATATTTATCTTTTTTTCCTTTAAAAATGACTATTTTAATTTCTGTTAAGTCGTCATTATAAACTAAAACTTTTATCATTTCGTTTTTATTTAATGGTTTAGTTTTATCTTCTTCTTGATTAAAACTACTCGTAGCATTTACTACGCAATCCCTTGTTAGTTGATTTAAATCAAAATTATAACAATCTAAACAGAGATTTAAATCATTACTTTTTTTATCTATATTGTTTATTCCACAATTTTCACATTTTTTCATTTTGTATTATTCCTTTGATTATATTTAATTTATTATTAAATTCATCAATTATGCTTTCATAATCTACAACTACATTATTTTTTTCATCTGTTCTAAAATAAATAGGTATTTCTAAACTTTCACTATCTAAAAGACAATCCGCATAAACTAAATTTGGTATTAACTTATTCAATTTTTTTAAAAACTCTTTTTCTTTCATTTTTCACTTCCTTTATATTTAAAACTTTTTCACCTTTTTCACAATAAAAAGATTTTAATGTTTCTTCTAAACCAAATGCCCCAATATCCAAGTTATTTTCTTCATCAAGTAATAATTCTACTTTAAATGTTTTTTTAATCATCTTCTGCTCCATCTTTAATATCTTTTTTAAATCGTTCTAAATAATCAATTAAAACATTTATTTCAATTTCTTTATCAAAATCGTCTTCAAATGTATTTATATACTCGCAAATTACATCATAAATAAATATATTTCCACTCATTTTATTTTTTCTCCTTATTTATTATTTTTATTTATTTATTATTAAAAAAAGAAAAAATTAAAAGATAATAACTTCCATTTCTTTTAAGTTTGGATAATCATTTACAATCGCCCCACGATATTTTCTTCCACAAATATCTAAAACTACTTCATCATTATCCCTTAATTCAATTTGTTTATAATCAAATGTTTGTATTTGATTATCATCAAATTTTTTATTTTGTATTTCTTGTTTTTTCATTTTTCTAATTTAAAATAAAAGATATTTCTCCTCCGTTATTTAATTCTCTAAATCTTACTCCATTTTCAATTAAATAAACTAATAAAAGATTTATATTTCTTTTATTAACTTCTCCAAATTGTTTTTGATATTTATCGCATAATTCCCCAATAAGAGATGGTTTAAAATCTGTTTCAATAATACTTAAACAATCCCCTTTTGAATAAAAACGGATAATATGTTTTTTATTTGTTTCCATTTAAATAATACCTCTATTATTTTCAATTATTTCCATCAATCTTTTTAAATTTGATTTAATTATTTCAATTCTTTCGTCATATTCTTTATTTTTTGCTAATTGTTTTGGATTTATTTTATCGTCTTTATTCCATCCTTTAAATATTTTCTTTAATTTTCCTCGTATAATTTTTTTATTTTTAGGTGTTTCTGCTTGAAAAATAGGCATAGCCCACAACCAATTAACAGAGCATACCGATAATTTTCCTTTTTGTTTTATTGCGATATAACTTATTCCAATAGTCATTTTTTTATTTTAAGGCATTTAATTTATTTAATCAAACAAAAAACAAACAAAACGATTTAAGGATATAAACTTGCTTTTATTTTCTGTTTTTTTTTGTTTCTTTTTTGTTTTGTTTGTTTTCTGTTTTTTTTGTTTGATATAATTTACCCAAATTTTTAAACATTTTTTTTTCTTATCGTATATAAAAACCAAAACATTTATAAATAAACCGAAAAACTAATTATTCGTTTAAGCGAATAACCCTTTAAAATGCTTAAAATTTGAATAAAAAAAGGTTAATTTTGCTTAAATCAAAAACCTATTTTAAACCACTTAAAACAAACAAGGTTATTTTAAGAGTATAATTCCCTCTAAAAACAAATAAAACCTTAACCTTACCCATCTAAACACGTTATTTGGATATAAAAATAAGCATAAACCACCCATTTTTTAAGATTGAATAAAAGATTAAAAGAAAATAAAAAAAGAAAAAGAAAAAAAAACAAATGCTTAAACCACTAAACCCTTAAAATAAAGTAGTTCTCGGTTTTAATTCTCTCTTTTTGTTCTAAAACTAATTTTTTACAGATGTTTATTTTTTCTGTTTCGTGAGAAAAATCTTTTATTTCTTTTAAACTTGGATAGAAAACTATTTCTTTTTTAGATTTGCTTATTTTTTCTCGTTTTATATTTTGATTTTCTAAAACTTGATTTAATTCTTTTGCTTTTCTATATGTAGAAATGTTTAAAATTTCACTTAAAAGGTTAATTGAAAGGTTTATTTTCCAATTTTCGTTTAATTCAATTAAAAAAGATTTTAATTTCTTTCCTTTATTTAGATAAAAATCTTTTTTAATTTCGTTTTTAATTTCTTCGCAACCTCTTTTATTTGTTATCATTTTAAGCAACTACCCCACCATTTATTACTATAAAATGTTTAAAAGTTTCCGAATTAAACCTTTCATTTTGTTTTAAACAAAATTCATCCATTTCTTTTAAAACCATTTTGTTTATTTCTTGTTTTTTATCTTCATTAGATTTATTTAAATCGTTTATTAAAATCTCCGTTCCTATTTGTATTCTAACAACAATTAAAGCAAGTTCTTTAAAATCTTTTTTTGTTAATCCCATTTTTTTTATATCCTTAAATTTATTTTTTAAATTAAGTTTTAAAAAACTTTTAAGATATTAAGAGAAATTAAAACCTCGTTTAATTGTTTATTTCTTTCTTCTTCTTCTTTTTGCTTTATTTCTTCTTTTATTTCTTTTTGTATTTTTGAATAATTGAAATAAACGATTTTTTCGTTTTGTTCTTCGTTCTCTTTTTTTGTTATCACCATTTTTTAAAACCTCTAATATTACAATTTTTTAATGCTTTATAAATCTTTCGTAAGAATACCGAATATCTCGTATTCGCTTAACCGAATAAATGGGTTTATAAATCTTTCTATTTCTTAAAAATAAGATTTTCTTTATTTTGATTTTAAAAAAAGGTTATTTTTTCTTAAATCTTGAAATCTGTTTTAAATTAAAATCAATCTTTTAAAAAAATCTTAAAAAATACTCTAAAATACCCCCTAAAAAAATACGGCTAAAATACGGCAAAATAACACTTTTATATGGTTTTTAAACCTTTTTTAAAATGGCTCTAAAAAAAGAGATGGCTATCCTATACCAAATATTCTATTTTATGGCTATTACATTATTATATGCCTGAATTGGTTATGTGCCTTAAAGTTAGGTTTAATTAAATGCCTTAAATAAGACTATTATGTTTAATATATACAAATATTCCCCTGATCATTTAGATGCCTTATGCCTTGTAGGGCTATAGGGGATCAGAGGTAGTAGTATTAGGACTATTCTAAGCATATACAAAATAAGCAAATAAAGATGTCTTTGTTTGTTATGCTTTTTTATGTAAGAACAACTATCCAAATTAGATAGGGTAGTTTATTTAGGTTTGTATCTTAAAAAGTAACCAGACTTCTTTCTATATCCTTTGTCTTTTGATCCTGCTGGTCTTCCAAGTATCTTTCCTTGCTTCTTTCTTCTTTCTAATCCCAATAGTATTCTTTCCCTAATCATTTCTCTTTCTAGTTCTGCAAATGCCCCTACAACTGTAAAGAAGAACTTACCCTGTGCTGTGAATGTGTCAATGTTCATATCTGTGCAAATTAATCTAACATCTTTATTCTTTAGTTCTTCTAATATCTGCAATAAGTGTTGTGTTGATCTTCCCAATCGATCTAACTTCCAAACAATTATCGCATCAAACAATTTGTTTCGCATATCAGATAACATCTTATCTAATTCTGGTCTTGATGTTTTAGAACCAGAGACACCTTCATCTTTATATATCTTAAATATCTCATACCCATTTCTTTCGCAATATTCTTTTAACATTATTTCTTGATTTAATGTTGTTTGATCTGCTGTTGATACCCTAACATAGATTGCTGCTTTCATTTTTGTTATATACTCCTTTTTTTATTTTTTATTTTATTGATTGGCGATTAGACCTACCAAATATTCTTTTTTTAAACTATTTTTAAATAAGAATAAAGGTATTAGTTTAATTCCGCCGCATAACCTTGATAATCACCCACGTGTCTACCTTTATGCCCATCCTTCGCCCTCTTTGAAGTCCGTGTCGTCTTCTTCAAGTTCTTCTTCGCTTGGTTCAATAAACTTTTGTATTTCTTTTACCCTATTAATTGCTTCGTTTGTTTTCTTTTGTGATTTATAAATTGCTTTTTTATAATTATCAATTCGTGTTTCCTCTTTCTCGGAAAATTTTTCGCCTAAATTAATTATATCTCTCACTTGTGTCGCTCCGAGGAACACATCGTATCGTCGTAGTAGTTGCATAGTCTCTAATTTGTTCAAGTCCATCTCTTTAAACAAACAAAATATTAATCTATCTCG
>Ga0172381_10004642_pt1 | contig 14160 bp, 11 predicted proteins | sample Leawel6488metaG_FD_119754 | JGI IMG/M metagenome (GOLD analysis project Ga0172381, IMG submission 119754) | Leachate microbial communities from a municipal landfill in Southern Ontario, Canada - Leachate well 64-88 metaG | ecosystem: Engineered > Solid waste > Landfill > Unclassified | place... | reverse complement strand
CTACTAAAATTACTGAGCATTTAAATAAGTGTTTATATGAGACCTTAGTTAAGAAACCTGACACAATTAAAGAATTCAAAGATTTTCTAAAACTTGTTACATTGAAAGATAGGGATACTCTGTTATATGGTCTTTATCATATTACTTATGAAGATATTAGAAATTATGATATTACATGTAAGAATTGTAAAAAAGATTTTTCTGTAACTGTTTCTGCGTCTGATACATTCAATTTTAACCCATATCCACATGAAGATATTTTAACAAGAAGAGTTAAAGTTAATTTACCAAAATCAAATGGGGTTAGTGCATATATTAAACAGCCAACACTTGATGATGAAATGAATGCAATTAAAAGTATGTCATCAAGACCTGGAACAACAATGGATATAATTACAGAAACATTAATTATTGAAAGGTTTGAACAGGAGATTGAATCTAGTACTGAACCTTTGGTCATTGAAAATAGAATTGATATTGTTGATGCTTATAGAACTTTACCTGCAAAAGATAAAAGAGAAATTTATGAAAAGTTTAATGAAGAATTTGGACAATATGGAACTTCATTAAAAATGCAAGTTTTTTGTCAGCATTGCGGAGTTGAAGATATTGTAAATATTGATTTAGTGGAAAACTTTTTTCGTATGGTGTACTCTTCATAATGATATCGAGCGGTACAAGAAGAGTTTAGCCGAAAATATATTTTCATTAATTGAATTGATGAAAATGGGATATCATGACATTATTTTTATGCCTGTTAAAAGATTTTATGATTTAATTAAATGGAAGACTGAGTTGGAAGAAGAAAGGCAAAAAATAATGAAAGAACAAGAGGCAAAAATTAAATCTTCACAAAAAACTAAGAGGTAATAAATGGCAAATATATTAGACAAATTTAAAAATACTTCAGTTGGATCATCAGGAAGAATTTTGGATTTTTCTTCCAAGTTATCTTCTAGTGGTGATTTTTCTAAATTATTTGATATAGATGCCATACTTACTTCTTGGAATAATATACTAATTACTCCCAAAGGTTCTATGGACCATGATCCTGACTTTGGGAGTAATTTATATTTATTTTTATTTGAGCCTGCTGATTCACAAACTCAAGAAGCAATAAAAGATGAAATTATAAGATGTTTATCTACATATGATGATAGAGCAAATGTTGCAGATGTATCTGTTGAATTTTTTAGCAATATGAAAGGATTCAATATTTCAATAACTGCAGATTATGCTGGAGAAACAAGTGATTTTAGTTTAACCTTAGATGAAAATACATACCAGAGTTTCGCATAAAATAAGAACAAAATTAAAAAGGATAGAGGAGATCTATCATAGATGAATGGAACTATTAGATATTGTATAGTTAAAAAATACAAAGGGGTTTTAATTAAACGTCATAAGAGTAATACACATTTATTTTTTATTCCTATTGATCCTAAAAAATATATGTATTTAGCATTAGTTGGACAATTAACTGAAGAAGATGATACGTATGCCGCTCAATTATTAGTACGACTTCCTGAAGATATTATTGATGAAACAATTGATGGTGAATTTGAATATTTTGGTGAAAGATTTGTAGAAGTTGAATCCATTAATTGTCATTCAACTAATCCTTCACCTGGAAAATATATAATAAATCTCTCAAAAAAAGGTTTTAATATTAAATCAAATTTAGAAATAAATTATGAAGTTGAATATAGTACTGTTAATAGAAGAATTTATTTAATTAAAGGAGATTTGAATTTAGTAACCGGAGAAGTAAATGATAAAGATATGAAAATGGTTGCTGCTAAACAAGCTGCCTATATGGGCGATAAACAAAGATTTGAAGAAATCATAAAAATATCAAAAACTAGGAGGACAAAATACTTATTATGAGCAATGATAGCAGATTAATAGAACTTTCTTGTAAAGAAGTTTTAATGTCAATTGTTAAAGAAAGCAAATCATTAGATAAGAAACTCTCATTCTTTCAGAAGACTCTTTTATATGATAAGATTAAAGAAATGAAATATGAAAAAGTAATTGGTCTTCTATTCAATGAAGGAATTGAAGTTACGGCTGAACAGAAAAGAGAATTTGAATCAAAAACTAAAAAGACTGCAAAATATGGGATTGCCGCATATACCGGAAGAAAACTTGCAAAATATGCAGCCGGTGGTGGACCATTAAAAGCTGGACCAAAAACAATTTTAAAAACAAGAAATGTTCATCCTTTAAAAGACGTTGGTGGTAAAGCAATTAAGAAGGCTAAATTTAAGGGTATGATTGGTGCAGTTGCTGGTCTATATCTATATAGAAAACTTACAGATCCTTGTGTTAGAAAAAATCTTGGAAACAAACAAGCTCAGAATGTATGTAAAATGGAAGCAATTAAAAAGGTAATTGGACAGATTAAATCAGATATGGGAAAATGTTCATCTACCTCAAATCCATCAAAATGTCAGGAAAAACTTTCTAAAGAACTAATTAAATGGCATACAAAATATCAACAGTATTTAGTTCTGGTTACTAAATCAAGAAAGAAATAAAAAAGCTTCTTAAAATTAATCATGAATAAAACTAAAAATTTTCTATTGGAAGTTATACACAATAGTGATGTAATTAAAAATAAAATTACAAACTATGATAGAAATGAATTAATTGAGGCTATCAATTTTCTTAGTGATAAGGAGATTGATAGCTTATTTAAAATTTTAGAAAAAACTGATTTACATTTGGATAGACATTTAGACAAAACAATGATTACCACGGCTGTAGTTGCACCAGGTGGAATTGGAATATATGCAATTTACAAATTATTGACTATGTATAATTATAAATGTGGAATTCATTGTAGAAATAAAAAAGATGAATTAGATAAAAAACTTTGTTATAAATTATGTGATGTTCAATCTATTGAAAAAACTATCAAAGATGTTAAATCTGAGTTAAATGATTGTTGGTATAGCAAAAATTCTAAAAAATGTAGAAAAAGTACAATTTCATATTTACAAAATTTATATGATAGATTGGAAAAATCTAAGATAAAACTAATAAACTATCAATTTAAAATTAAAGAGAGAAATAAAAAGAATGCAAAATTATAATAGAATCAATGATTATTTTGTAGATTATTGGAGACTATTATACGATTATTATTCTAAACATGGTCAAGCTTATTTAGTAACTTATTATAATATAGATAAAGATGAAACTGTTTGGGATGATGAAAATTTGATGGGTGGTTATTATGAAAAAATAGGAACATATTCAGGAATCAAATGGAAGAAAATTTTAACTTTACCTGTTTTTTTCATTGAAGAAACTGACACAATATTTGATGCTACAGAAAACGGTCTATTAAATGATGGCCGAACTGGATTTGTAATTCCTAGTTCTTATGGAATCACTCCTTATGCTAATGATATGATTTTATTATATCAAAATTATTTACAAGAAGATCAAACTCATGCTTTATTTGTAGTATCTGGGATTCAAAAACAAAGTCCTGGTGATAAAACATTTTGGAAATGCACATGTAGTGCAGAACAAAGTCGAACAAGTACGGAATTAGATTTACAAGTTTCTGAAAATTTAATCTTCTTTGATTATGATAAAAAAATCCACCAAGTTTCTGAATCAATTTCTATGACAAAAATGTTATCAAAGAATGAAGCAATAAGAGAGAATTTAAATTCATTATTTGACCAAAATTCAGGATTATATTTTGTATAAAAAAGGAAAATAGATGGCAACTTCTAATTCAACAATAGATACAACTTTATCTAATCAAATTTATATATCAAGAGATAATATTAGAAATCAAATTATTGAGTACATGCAATATTATCTTGAAATGGAAAATGTTGATTTAGTGAAGAGTTCATTTTTATCTTTTATGATTGATACTCTTGCGAGTCTTACATCGAATATTCTTTTCTATTCATCATCTAGTTATAAGGAGTTCTTTTTAACAACTGCACAACTTCCTGAGTCTATCCATAATCTATCTGCATTTTTAGGATATAATCCTTCTGAAGCATCTTATTCTGTTGCGAATATTTTAATAAATATACCATTTGGATTCACTGATGTAAATACAACTTTTAATATTTCAGAAGGTTTTAAATTTTACGCCGAAAAAACTGAATTTATAACTTATTATGATACCACTATTGATATAACAAATAATACAAATGTTAATATTACAGTTGTTCAAGATTCAACAAAAACTTATAATATTCCTGTAAATATTGATTCAACTTCAACTGATCCTTCATTTACTTTTGTTTTGCCAGTCAGACAATATAAAGAAGTAATTCAAGAATTTCAAATTGATGATGATATTGAATTATATCAATTTATAACTGTTGATGTTCCATTAGATGGAAAAGTTTCTTCTCTAACTATTGAGGTTAAAGATCCTGATAGCTCATCGTGGAGATTATATACGGAATATAATAGTGTTTATTTAATGTCTGCTACAGATTATGGATATGTTTCAAGAACTACAAGTTCTGGAAGAAGATTAACTTTTGGAAATGGTTTAATTGGGGTTCAACCTTTAGGCGGGTCTACTATAAAAGTAACTGCTTCTATTACTGAAGGTGCAGATGGTAATGTTATTTCATCTTCTATTAAATCGGGTGACAGAATGTACGTCACCGATTCTTATGGAAAAACAAAGATTGTAAATTATACTTGTACAAATCCATCTCCTGCTAGTGGTGGAGAAGATGAAGAATCAATTCAAGAAATTAGAAGTAATTCAATTGCAAATTTGGTTGCTTTGAATAGATTAGTTTCTGAATATGATTATAAAAATGCTGGTTCTATTATGTCAGATACACCAATTGCTAATAATACATTGCCCGTATTAAAAAGATCTGATGTTAAATGTAATGAAATTCAATTATTTTCAATTGTCGAATTTGGAACTTCAACAAGATTATCTTCTATAACTGGAGAAACTATAACTGAAAATGTAATTGTTCCAACTAGAAATGCAAAATATACAATTCCAATATCAACAACATATATTCCAAGAGAGACATTGATTACAATTGATTCTGAAGATTATTATACCTTATTTGATATAACTGTTGATTTGATCAATTCTTCTGCTTATTATGATTATATTATGTATGAAATTGAAAATGTTCCAATTTTGATAACTAGTTATGGAATTGTTTATGATATTGTTTGTTCTAAATTGGCAATAACAAAATCAGGAAGTTCTGCAATTTTTGAATTATCTTATAATTCAACTGAATCTGATTATGATTTATGTATTGCTGAATTAAAAGTTGTGAATACATCTTTAATTTATTCTATGGTAAATGATTCATTAAATAAAAAATTCGCATATACATTTACTCCATATACAATATTCCCCAAAGGAAATATTGATTTAGAATTAACAATTTTTACTAATTCAGGAACTCCAATTGCAACTTATTCTTCACAAGTTACCTTTGCAAAATCATTGAATGATTTTATGATGTCAAATGCTGAAATAGATTCTACTTCAAATACTACAATTATTTATGATATTCCAGTTGTTGAAAAAGATTATTATGACTCAATTGTTAAAAAAGATTTTGAATTAGATATTTTACAAAATATGATGACTGCAATGGATTTTAAATCTTATCGAATGTTAACTGACTTTACTAATTTAAAATTTACAAATACAACAGGAAGTATGATAAACATGAAATACAATACAGTTTCAAAAAGTGATTGTATTGATATTGGAATTACAACACCTCCTACAAATCCAACCATTGGTGATAGATATATTGTTGGTTATACAGAATCTGGAACTTGGGCGAATAAATATGGACAAATTGCACAATGCATTGATACAACTGCTACAATTTGGTACTACTTTATACCAGTAACAGATAATATTGTTTACGTTACAAACAAAGGAAGAAAATATATTTATAATGGAAATAAATGGGTATTAATGGAATATCAAATCCCATTAATTATAGAGGCTGAAATATTCAAAGCTTCAAATTATTATGGATCTGATATTGAATTATCTAATCTTATAAAAGATACTTTATTAACAGAATATTCTTCAAGATTTGGTCCTAATATCACATTATACAAATCTGAAATTATTAAAACAATTCAAGATGTAACCGGAGTAAGTCATTGTAACTTAATAAAACCTGAATCAAATATTTTCTTTGATTATGAATTAACTTCATTGGCCGAAACAGAGTTGTTAGAATATTCTCCGGAATACATATATTTTGATGGAAGTTCAATTTCAATAAGGGTATACTAAATGCAAATTATTTTACAAAATGCAGTTTTCGATGATGTAAAAATTAAAACATACATTACCAGACTTGCCGTCAATGAGTTGAATAATTTATCCGAACCTTGTTATTATCCTGATTGGAAGAAACATTATCATGAGTTAATAAATCTTACAAAATTAAAAGAAAAAGATATAAAAGATTTTATTAAAAGATTTTATTCAGGAACAAAAGCTCAAGATGCTCTATTACAATCAGATGTTGGGTCTAATCTATTAATGATTTTAATGTATCATTTTTTAGAAAAGAAAGATACTCAAACATTTTCAATTTTTATGATATATCATATGATACGTCAGTATGGAAATTTTATTAGAAGAGTTTTAAAATTTTGTAAACCTGAAGTTTTCTCATATACATTAGATCACTTAAATCCAACTCATTTATTTACTAGAGAAAAGACAATTTCAAATGCATTATTTCATCTTGCGGTTGAGATGAGAAAAAGATATACAAAATCATTCATTGAATTAGATGCTGAAAAAATATCAGGATTTCTTTATGAATCAAGAGGGAGAATTGCTCAAAGTTTAAGAAGTTTTGCTGAAGCATATTACAGAAATGATGCCGAAGGATTTGGGATTGGTAGTCAGAAAGAAACTGAAACTGGAGAAGAGATTTTTCCTAGAGAATTAGAAAAAGGTAGTCATATTGCTGAGTTAATATCTAATAAGATATGTGTTTATAAAGAAATTGATCATAAAGCATTTGATCAAGCAAGAAGTTTAACTAGAGTAAATGTATCACTGGCAACAGTTATTGTAAAAGAATTACAAAATACTAATATGTCAAATGATATTAAATTTATAATTGAATTGTTTTTAAAAGATGTAAAATCAGTAGATGAAATTTGTGGTAAAGATTTTATCCCATATGTTAAAAAATTAATGTCATTGAAAAGAACATCAAAAACAGTTTATTTTAAACAAGAAATTAATAATCTACTTGTAAAAATAATTAAAAATACTAAATTTGAAGATAAATATAATAAATTGACTAATCAAACACAATTTCAATTTAATTCATTTTTAGCTTTTTATATTACTTTTTATACAAGAAATTTAGTTTGTTAATTTATGTATAAAAAGTTCCTTGATTAATCAAATCATTTGCTCTATTTAAAATAGACGTATCGGTTCTTGCTGGAGGTGGACTGTCAAGATTAGATGAATTGCTAGACATTGAAGAAGCTTTTGATAATATATTAGAAGCAGTTGGGTCGCTAATAACTGCATTAGATTCTCCATATATTTTTGCTGGCTCATGTGAAGATATCATATTATCTAAATATCCCTTCAAAGTTGGTCTTGATTCTGCTCCATTTTTTGACAATAAAATAGTGCTATGCAAATTAATAAAATCCATTCTTATATCAACCATTGACACTCTCTGATTAAAACTAACTAATCCACTATCACCACCTTTTGTAATTGTAACATTAGTAATTGCGCCCATTGGAATTTTAAATAAACCTTTACATTCAACCATGCAAAAGAATGGCCAGTTATAAAAATTTTGATCTTCTGATTGTGGCAAAACTAGTGTTAAAATTGCCGCTAATGGTCCAATTATATATTTCATTGTAGTGCTTTTACTTGCTGGATTTGGATTGTATAATCTGATATTACAAGAGAATGTCGGATTATAAGAACTATTTTTCCAAATCATTGGAAAGTCTATTTTTGCCCCAGCTAATAATTTTTGCATACTTTGTCCAATAGATCCTTGTAATCCGCCCTTTGCTACCATTTTATTTATTGCATTATGACCACCTTCTCCAATCGTGTGTAAAGCCCCTCCTAATCCTCCAACTAAATGTCCTAACGTTCCTCCAATTGATTTACCAATACCTTCGCTCAAACCACCTAATTCTTTTAATGCACCAGTTGCGGTATCTTTTCCCATCATTTGTGCTAATTGTCCAAATCCCCCGCCGGCTACATCCGTAATTTGATTTAGAAAATGTTCTCCATATTCATTTGAAAAAGTGTCTGTTGGAAAATTTTCTGCTGAACATGCAAATCTTATAGACTTCTTAACAATTTGACTTGCAGATGGCGAAAAACCAACATCTTTTAATAATTCTTCATATTTTTTCCAAGATGGCGTTAATGAAAATAAAGATGGTCCTTGATTTGCTGCTGTAGTACAAGGAGACACATCTATTAAAAGTCTAGAATTTCTTCTTAAATTATCTGTTACATCTATGCTAGATCCAGTTTCTGGCGGACCACCTATAATACTCGGCAATGATACTGTTTTCTTTGGAATAGGAATTGAAGCTTTTTTAGTTGCTTTTGTTTTACTTTTTGTAGCTATGCCCATTTTTATACTCCTTGAGAAATTTATGAAACATTTCCATGTAAAACTGCATCGACATCTTTATTATTTCCACCATTATTTCCTTGGCCACCACTAGATGCAATTGATTTTGATAAATTATTTATTGAAGTCGAAACTGAATTTGTTAAACTAGTGACTATAATTGCCGCCTGTTTTCCATTATTATTCATCGAGTCTAATGCCGCATTCTTAAATCCCTTATTTGATTCATTAATTAAATTGGCTGTTGCAAAATCTTTATTTGTTTGAATTCCTGCTACATCTTTTTTATTTAATAATGCGCTTATAATTGAATCTTTTACGTCTTTAATTGGCCCAATGATTTCTCCAGCATGTGCATAAATAGGCCCATCTCCAGTAATAATTCCGCCAGTTTTAGCTTTTGGTAATGATTGTGGGTTTACTCCTTGTCCTGTTCCTAATGCACCAAGAGCAATTGAAGTTTCTTTTCTAATTCTATTTGCTACAGCTTGTTGAATTTCCGGTGTAGAACTCCTAAAATTAGATGAAACATTTGAATATTTATATTCTCCAATTTTTCTAATAATATCTTCATCGCTTGCAGTTTGTGTCATTCCTTTTAAAGCACTAGGAATAACATTACTATTGGGCCCATATTGAACTGCCGTTGATAAAACTGCTTCTTTTACAACTGGATTTTTAAGACTTAAATCTAACCCTGTACTATTTTTAATCTTATCTAAGTATGGATTTAAATACTTTTGTTTTATAAAGTCATGCTGAGATTGTCCAAAACTAGGATCTGTTGATGCAAGTTGTTTCCATTTTTCATTGAATGATTGTGATCCTACATTCATGCCAGCAAATTTCTCTGCAATTTTAGGAAATGATTTTAAAAATTGTTGAGGAACCCCTCTTTTTTCTGCCATTTGATAATAACCATATGAACTTCCTCCGGTACTATCCCAACCAATTGCAGATGGACCGGCTCCTGCTGATTCAAACATTCTTGACAACCAACCAAATCCAGAAGATGGCCCTAGTGATTCTTTAACTCTTTCATATCCTACTTTTAATTTTCCAAATAAATCATTTACTGGATTTCCTACCGCTTCTTTTAAACCTTCAATTAATGAAGATAACATATCTGGTCTAGCACTTCCCATTGCAACACCTGCCGGTGGTTTACCAGATAATTTTGCACTTTCAACAGCACGTTTTGTAATTATTTGTTCGCCTTCATGAACTAGTGCTAGTTGTCCACCTCTTCCATCAATTCCACCATTTGGGGCTTTTGGAACAACTCCACCAGATTCATATCCTCTTGCCCATTTCATCGCTCCAGATTCAATTGAATCAATTGAAATTTTTCTTTCTTTAATATCTTCATTTGCTACATTCTTTGCAGTATTTACAACATTAGTTGACTTGTTTCCCAACCCACCCATTAATTCTTTCAATCCATCTAAAGGATGCATTGTCCAATTAAATACTTTTTTAATAGATTGGACTAACCACATAATGTTATCAGTTAGAAATGATACAATTGGATCTACAACTTTAAAAATTGGGTCAATAAATCCATCTAATTTTTTATTAAAATAATCACTAAAATTTTTTGTTTTTTCATTTAAATAATTTTTTGCTCTTGTTCCTAATGCATCAATTATTTTAAATGGAAGTTTTATTAATTTCCATGCGCCAGAAACAATACTTTTAATACTATCCCAAACAGATTGAACTGCAATAGAGATATTTTTTCCACCAACCGCTCCTAATAATCCTCCTGCTATTGCGCCTAAAGCTCCTCCAAGTACTGCACCAAATGGGCCACCTGCTGAGGCTCCAATCATCATACCGATTCCAGCACCTTTTAAAGCGCCAGATTTAGCCCCCTCAATTCCAGAACTTGTTCCGCCCAATGCAGAACCAATTCCTGCCGATACTCTTTGTGAAGCCGAAACACTTTCTCCTTCTTTAACTCCATGCCATTCTCTAGCTTTTGTGGCTCCAACAATGGCATCTTTTCCCATATCCATAATTGATAAAGCGCCCGCAATTGCCGGAAATCTTTTAATTAAAAAATTACCAATTGCACCTATTGCTTTAAATGGAAGTTTCACTAAAAACTTGACGGCTTTTCCAACTAGAGATAATAATTTTCCTATTTTGTCTTTTAAAAATCCAAATACAATTAATAATATAGTTCCAATTGAAGAAATTTTTCCTTTGAGGAAAGTTTGAGTTATCCCTAATCTGCTCTCAGTTCCTTCTGTTGCCTTTTTAATTTTAGTTAAAACTTTTTCTTGTACATTTCTTGATTGCTTTTCTTCTTTAATGGCAACAATTGCTTTTTTATAATAAATCAAAGTTCCTTTTTTAACTTTTTCAGAATTTTCTTTTAATTTTAAATCAGAAAGTCTTGCTTTAATTTTGTCTACTTTTGAACCTGATGATTTTGAAGAATCATTGGCTTTTCCTTTAATTGCTTCTATCATATCATCATATTTATCCATAGAAAAAGTAAAGAATGTATTAAAATCTTCAGACAATTTTACTTGAGGATCTTTATTTTTAGATAAGAATGATGAATATTTGCTTCTTTTAAACCATTTATATGTAGTTTTTGCAACACTAACAATTGCAGAAAATTTAAGAATTCTTATCAACGAATCTAATTTATCAACTGTTGGTTTCATTGCTAATTCAATTATACTTTGCAATTTATCCAATGGGGCAACAACTTCAGCGGCATGTATATAAGCGGCGCCTTCTTTTTGAACTATTCCACCACTTGCTAATTTTGGTAATTCTTTTCCTTTAGTTTTACTCTCTTTCCTTTTAGACCACCAATCTTTTGTTCTTTCTTTTCCTCTTCCCCATAGATCTTTCATTTTATTTGCAACAAAAGTTACTGCCATTCCCATTTTTTCTTTTATTAAATTAGAAAAATTTTTAAATATACTTGTCTCCATAAACTTTCCAACAAAGTATCCAAAAATTGGAGAAGCTTTTGCTAAAGACATTGCTAAAAAATTAGTTTTATTAATATTGAAATCTGAACTTAATGCCGCTCCATATTCACTTAGAGTTTGTTTTGTAGTTCTGGCAGTATCAGTTAAAATCTTCTTAGAACTTTTTCCTAATATATCAATTGAATATCCAAGTTTTCCTAAAATTTGTTGAACAGATTTTTCTACAACTTTAATTTCTTTTGAACTGGATAATTCTTTCATCCTAATTTGTTTAACTATTTTTTCTTGTTGTTTAGCGGTTGATGAAAGAGAACCAGATATACTTTTTAATTGTTTATGAGCATCTCTTTGAGATTTTTCTAATACTCCAGCTAAAGAATTAATATTCTTATGAGCTTGACTTATTTTTACTTTATCCTCAATTGAATTATTGGACAATATATCATTGAATTTAGGATCTCTTGCAAAGGTTTTTCCATATTCAATATTATCAGCACCATATTTATCTTTTGCCATTTGGTTTAATTCTCCAATAAAAAATTATGAGATTGATTGTAACGCAGTTCTAACCTTTGAATCTAATCTTATATCAGAATATCCACATATTACTTCTGATGGATATATTAATTCTTGAGCTGCTCCTTTAACTGGAATTTTTCCAAAAGCTTCTTTATAAGATTTATATAATGGAACAATTAAATATTTATATTTAGATTTTGATAAACCTATAAATTTAGTCATGTCATTTTGTAATAATAATCTTACAACTTTTATATAATCAATTGCAACATCTTTAAATTTATTTTTATCTAAACTAGAAAATTTTTCCAATTTATATAATTCTTGTAAAACATTACTTAATGATACAGATGAAGATAGTTCACATTTTAAGAATAAGTATTTATAAATAGGTTCTATACTATTTTCTATCATTTTATCATCATTAAGTTTAAAAATAGTTGTGAAATATGACAAATAATACGAGTTTAATTCCTCTTTAAACAAACTTAAAAATTTGTAAGGATTTTGGTGAGCGTACATATGCATCATTTCATGACTTAAAGAAAGAGCAATAGAGTTATCAGAAGCAGTATTTGAAAATTTTTCTGTTATATGATTACTAACTAAAATAATTATTTTATTTAATTTGAAATCATAAAAAGCTAATATATGATCCAGTGGATGATTAATTGGATTTTTTCCTGCAACTAATATTCTTAAAATTCTTAATAAACCACCACTAGTATCTTTTGAAATTCTTCTTCTAAAATATGACAAAATTCCACTATCGGCAAAACATGGGATAATCATTCCAGTATTAATCATTTCAGTTACTTCTTTAGAAAATATCTTTCCTCTTTTAGAAACTTTAATTGCTTGGATAAATTTATCATTCAATGTTTGTGAACCATAGAGAGGAATCTCATCAACTGTAACTACAAGTTTTAGTCCAATTGGTAAAGCAAATAATTCTTGAATTGAATTGGTCATAGTTTATTATCCTCTATCATAAAAAAGACTAATTGTATCTATTAAAGAATCCTCTGGTTTAAATACATTTTCTTTAACATGTTTCATAATACTTGAATCATCGGTAAATTTCATTGATCCTTCACCATTCATTGCTAAAATATCCATAAAAGCATTTTGAGCAGTTTTATTAATATCCAGGAATATTGGAGGGTCGTATTTGCGAATATGCATACAAAAAGCTAATGTTAGAGCTAAGTCATCATGACATCCAGAATCTGCTTCAACTCTTCCTTTTTTATCAACTAATCCAATTAACTCTAATGCTAATCTTTTTGATTTAACCATATTGGGAAATTGAGTTATATAAGAATACAATGCATCTATCATTAAAGGTCTTGTTTTTGAATTGTTTGATAAACCAGGAACTATTTTATTTTCTCCTCTTTTCTCTTTATAAACCATTCCTACAAATTCACTATTGCATAATTCTTCTGTTACTTGATTTCCATATGAATTATTTTCTATTACAATTGAGCCAGGATATTGTGCAGCGGCATACTTTACAACTTTTATGAAATCCATTACTTTACATTTTGTTTGATATTCCCATACTTGATCTAATGTTTCATAATCCCAAATTGTAATAGCAGATTTATCTTCCCCAAATTCTGGGGCAGTATCAACTCCCATTATATAATATTTTCCTGGAATGGGATTTTCAAATTTCCAGATTTCTCCGTCAAATAATTTAAAAGTTTCAATTGGATCAATGGAACCATTTTGAAGTTTTAAGCAAGTTGTTTCGTCAAAGAATGATCCGCCAGAGGGCAAGAATTTGAGTTCGAGTTCCTGTTCGATTTTCTTTCGGTCGTTGTCAAACAGTTCACATTGTTGCGAAAACCACAGTGGATCCGATGCTAATTCTTCAATATCTCTCCAATATATAATTGATAGTTTAAAGAGTCCCTCATTTCTTAAAGCTTTGCTATATCTATTAAAAAACCAGGCACCTGGACCTACTGTTTTATTTGGCGTTGAAATAATTATTGCACCATATGGAACCCCGGCTTTTCTTGCTGCCT
>Ga0172381_10004641_pt1 | contig 14162 bp, 13 predicted proteins | sample Leawel6488metaG_FD_119754 | JGI IMG/M metagenome (GOLD analysis project Ga0172381, IMG submission 119754) | Leachate microbial communities from a municipal landfill in Southern Ontario, Canada - Leachate well 64-88 metaG | ecosystem: Engineered > Solid waste > Landfill > Unclassified | place... | reverse complement strand
GCCTTAAAGGCAGCCAATGCAATCGGAGACGGTTTCTATGGTGTTGACTTGAAATACAAAGATGGAAAAGTTTACATCATCGAGGTAAATGATAATCCAAGTATTGACCGACATTGGGAAGATGAAATATTAGGCGATAAATTATATGTACAAATAATGGAAAACATTATGTCGAGAATTGAAAGAGCAAGACAGGACAAAACAAAAAAGCAGATTTAGCAAATATTTATTCCCATATTACTCTAATTAATTAGAGATTTTTGAAACCTCATTTTAAGTAAAGCATATTACTTTTTATAATTATGACAATAGTCTAAAATATTTTTGAAGGTCGAAAGACTTTCAGAAAGAATAAAAATTATGCTTAACAAAAAAATTGAAAAATTAATTAATGAACAGATTCAAAAGGAACTCTTTAGCAGTTACCTTTATGTTGAAATGTCAAACTATTACGAAGAAAAAGGACTGAAAGGCTTTGGTCATTATTTCTTAGTCCAAGCCCAAGAAGAAAGAGATCATGCGCTCTACTTTAGGGCATATTTGATTCATAGAAACGCCAGGGTTGTCTCCTTAAAGATTGATTCTCCATTCGGAGATTATAAAGACTTTAGAGAACCTCTCGTCGCACAAATCAAACACGAACAGGAAGTGACCAAATCGATTGAAAATATTCTCGAAATCGCTATTAAAGAAAAGGATTATGGCACTCAAGAATTCTTACAATGGTTCATAAAAGAACAGGTTGAAGAAGAGAGCAATGCCGAAAACCTCTTAGCCGAATTTGATTTCGTGGCAGACGACAAGGCCGCTTTGGTCGGTTTCGATGGACATCTCCACGGACGCGCTTACCACAAATCAACTCCTGATATCGATTAATCATCTGAAGTATTAATATGGAAGCCACGATTCACTCGTGGCTTTTTTGTCAGAAAAATTGATTTCTATCGATTGTGGTTACATTATTGAAAATTGACCACCATCTCAACTTATGATACGATTTGAAAAGAGATATTAAGAGGATTTAATAATGGGAAATAAAAGTATGCTTTGGTTTTGGCTCGTTGGTGCAGGCGTGGCTGTGATCGATTTTATCGGTGGCATTGTCATGTTTGTGGCTGTCATAATGGCGATCCAATCTGGTGCTGTTAACCCATATGCTGTTTTGTATGGCAGTATGTTTATATGGACGGTTGTCGTTGGTCTACTTTCCGTTGTGCAATTAGTAATGGGCATTGTTCACCTAGTTTTTTATTCAAAAAAGGAATTCGCGAGTGATTCGAAAGTTGGCCATGCTTTATATCAGGTTTTCTTCGGACTGGGACTTCTAGGTTTAATAATTGTTCTAGTCGTAAATCCATAATAAATAGAAATGTGACTTAAAGCGGATTAATCCGCTTTTTTAAAAAAGATTAATCCAAAAATTGTTCTTTTTTTGATATGTTATTCGACTGTTTCCATTCAAACACATTGGGTTCATTATTAAAAAATGGTTGTTTCTTTTTTGAAGAGAAAGATTTCATTGCCCCATCCATCACTTCTTTGAGTTCTAACATAAGCAAAAATGGATGAAATCATCTGTTGATTATCTATTTAATAGTGAGCAATTAAAAGATAATATTTTTAGTTTAAATCGTATGCGCGCAATAATAGACTCATGGACTGTCTTTAAAAGAAAAGTCTAGATCACTGGTTAAAAAGAGAGTTTTGTAGATGGCAAAAAAGATTTTTACAAAAATATTAGCTTTCGCTTCGTTGGGAGTTCTATTTTCTGTCATAACCTTTTCAATTGAAAATGATGCAGTCCCAGCATATTCAACTCCTGTTACTTTATTCGATTATGATTCAGAAACTGACAATACTTTTACTTCCTCGATAAGTCTAATCGCTAATCTTGCCAATGAAGATATCAATTCTGACCAATCTTTTACACTCAATGCCAGCACATTCGAATACGGAAATCCAAGACTTTCTTAGGGGAACAAATATTCAACATTGACAGGAACCACTATCGGACAGTTTGTCGTGGGAAATCCAAATTTGCAGACTCTCGCCAATTCAACTAACCTTGCCAATACTAAATACCTTTATGGTGCTAGGATAAATAAAGATATTGATTTATCATTTTATCATCGCCCGGTTGTCACCTGGGGGTGGGATGAAGGGGGAAGCCACCAAAGTTTCAGTGCATTCTTAACTTATTCTCTTGGTGGAGATGATGAGTCTTGGGCAACGATGGGAAACCTCAAAACTCCAATTTCATTGACTACCGCTGGAAATATTTCTTTTAGTGATAGTGATAATTCGTTGTTAGGTGGAAAAAGTGCTCGTTTTGCTCTCATTATTGGTTCCAATAAATCTGTACCAGCCTTAAAAAATTTTACCTTCAAAATTGAAGGAACGGCGAAAACTACTCTTGAAAGTTTGTCTAATCCGAGATTCAATCGCTCGGGAAATTTTCTCTCTAATGAGAACGTTTCTCATAGTGATATTTTGTTTACCGCTAATTATCAAGATCGTCTAGAAGGAAACACTCTTGAATTGACTGGTGTCTCAGAAGGAGTTTCAATAACAGATACCAACGATAGTTTGCTTGCTAACCCCTTTAGTTATTTTGAAGCGGGAACCTATACGATAAAAATTATCTATGATGACCCATCTGGTTTCGGCGTTCAATCAATAACATTAACATTTAACATTGATGAAACTCCGCCGCTTCTTACTGGCATCTATGCCATAGACAAAAATCTAAAAAATCCCGGTTATTATCAATACGAATTCTACAATCCTGACATTGATGTCTTTCCACTTTATAACTATGCAAACGAGCCCGATATTTATGATTTACCGCTCTTGGAAAGCGAATATCAGGCGAATATACAAGCCGGGATTCTTCTTAAAACTGCCTTTAATGTAATGTGGACATACAATGATATTCCAACTTCACATCGACAATCAACTATCCAGTTATATCAAGAAACTTGATAAGCATTAGTTTATCCAATTATCAGGAATCATATTATGTTGATGAATTATTCTCCTTAGGTGAATTAGTCGTCACTTCAATATGGAGTGAAGGTCCACAAACAGAAATTCCCTATCATTCAAGTCTAGAAGATGGCTATTTCACTTCCAGTTATGTGGTGGGTGAAACATTGAACGAATGTGGCAATTTTACCAATGATATTATTTATCTCGCTCACGGAATAGAGACCACTGAATCTTACACATTTATTGTCGAGCACGAGATGGCTAGCATCTTCCAATATCATTTTTCAATTGAGGATCCAGTTTTTGGGCTTAGTGATAAAACACTGAAAGGAAATATCGCCAGCACAGCAGAGCTCGACAACACTGTCGATCTTGGAACAAATGTCGCTCACACACTGACCACATACTCACCAACTTCGAATAGTGATGCCACTTACTGCCAGTTAACGAGTGATGGTTTAACACTGGGAAGAAAAAATATTGGACCTCAGTTGATGTCAATTGCAACTACCGATATTGCCCAAGCGAGCATTAATGATGTTCCTTACACGGGAATCTACAAATTAAGAATTGATCTCACAATCACTTCTATTGCGGAGGTGACAGCATCGGTAGCTGGTATTTTTCCATATGCATATCAGCGCGATGGAGAAGATTTAGTTTATCGTAGTTTCGCTCCGACCTTTGTAGATGGCAATCCTCATATTTACATCTTGTATTTGCCTTACACCGCGATTGGAAAAGTGAACATAAGTGTTACAAATAACATCGAAACCCCAAAACCGATAACAATCAGTTTCTTTGCTTATGCTGGTTATAGTTTAACTGAAGAACATCAGGCTAAAACATTTGGGAATATGTTAAATTATTGCGATAGTTGTGATGAAAAAACTTATATTAATTTCTCCCCTACCCACACTTATTTGAATGATTTAGGGGCAGATTCGTATTTGTCAAATATCATCCTGACTAATCATGAGAATTTAACTGCCTCTCAATTGTTGGCAATTATCATTGAGCGACATGACAACCCAGTTAATCCAATCACTACCCAGACAAATAGTAATTTTGATAGGGTAAATATTTGGGTGATTTTAGGTGCTGTTTCATCGCTATTTTTAGTCGGAGTGCTCTATATTGTTAAATGGCGGAAGTCCTAGCAAAGAAAAGATTATTATTTTAAATAAGAAACATAATTGAAGAGATTTTTCATCAGTTTGTTACTGTATAAATGTCGGCAATATGAGCAACAGATCCATCATCCATGATTTTTTTAATTGTGACGATATGACCTCTATCACTTTCCACAACAACAAATGTTCGAATGGCATCTTTAACAATATTGTTATGGTCAACTCAAGTTCAATCATTAACATAGTATTTGCCGTTACCAAAATTCTTGTACATAGGACCCAAAGACTACAACACCAACATCCTCATTTGGATTATTTAGATGTTGAATTTGGGTTTGCCCAGAAAAATAAATCGCCAAAAAAAGAAAGCAGCAAATTCATATTCCACCTAATTTTTTGATTATCAATTAATTCAAGTAACCAGTAGAATTACCTAGTTGGTATTGGGAACTTTGGGAGGAGAATTACTTTGTTGAGATAAAAAATTATTGTGATTGCCATTTGGTGTGTTAAAAGAATAATTATGCAAAATTATATGATAGTGTCAGACCATTTTTTAAATGAGAAAAATAACTTTTTTTAAGACCTTGTATCAGCAAAAAACTCGCTATATAATGACTTTGGTCTCAAGACATATCACAAAACTGAAGCACTAGATACTTATGTGCATATGTTAGTTTTGTAATGATGTCTAATTAAGGAGGATGACCAAAAATGAAAAAAGTCTTGTTAGGAGTTGCTGCAGTATTTGCATGTACATTTGCAGTCTCCGGCCTCACCTCATGTGGCTCAGATTTAGGTTCTGATTGGAAAGTCGCTATGATCACTGACTACGGCGATATTACCGATGAATCTTTCAACCAAGCCACCTATGAGGGTGCGAAGAGTTGGTGCGATGATAATAATGTGGAATTCACTTATTACAAACCAACCGACAATACTGATGCCGAACGTATCAAATCAATCGAGCTTGCTGCCGACAATGGTTACAACCTAATCATTATGCCAGGATATGCTTTTGCCCCAGCCATTGATGCTACTGCAGAAGATTATCCAGATGTCAAATTTGTCGCTCTTGATGTCTCAAAAGGTGACTTACTCGCCGCTCACTATGGTGCCGAATACAATTACAACCCAGATGATCCACTTTGGGCAGGATATGTATTACCATCCAACGTCTACTGTGCTGTTTATCAAGAAGAGTTGGCTGGATATATGGCAGGATATGCTGCTGTTAAAGAAGGCTACACAAAGCTTGGATTCCTCGGTGGAATGGCTGTCCCAGCTGTCATCCGTTATGGCTATGGATTCGTTCAGGGCTGCGATGATGCCGCTAATGGCGCTGCTATCGAAATCAAATATGTCTACGGAAACCAATTCTTTGGTGATAATGATATTACTACCTACGTCTCCAACTGGTATGCTACCGGAACCGAAGTCATCTTCGCTTGTGGCGGTGGAATCTATACCTCTGCTGGTGAAGCTGCTGAGAACAACGGTGGAAAGAAAGTCATCGGTGTTGACGTCGATCAAAAAGCCACTATCGATGGAGAATACGGAGAAGGCACATGCATCACTTCCGCGATGAAAGGTCTTTCCGCCACCGTCAAAGCAAAATTAACTGAAATCATTACTGAAGAAACCTTCGTCAGTAAAATTGAAACTTTAGGTTTAGTTTCTGGTACCAATCCAGAAGAAAACTATGTTCAGCTTCCTACCGATACTTGGTCAATGACAAATTTCACAGTGGCCAATTACGAAGCCTTAGTCGAAGATTTATTTGATGGAACAATTACCGTTTCTGCCAGCATCGCCGCTGCGCCAGAAGTCGCTACAACTACTTCCGTCACTTATTTTGGAAATATCAAGTAAGTAATAATCTACTCAGGAAGGTAGGTTCAATCCCTACCTTCCTTTTTTCATTTTAATCGCATGTTCGTTTTACGAACGTTTTGGAGCAATTATGGATAAAGATAATAGAAAAATTGAAACAAATTCAAATGAATATGCTATTGAAATGATGCATATAACTAAAGAGTTCCCTGGCATCGTCGCTAATGACGACATCACTTTTCAAGTACGAAAAGGTGAAATACATGCTTTATTAGGCGAAAATGGAGCTGGCAAGTCCACTCTAATGAGCGTTCTTTTTGGTTTGTACCAGCCAGAAAAAGGTGAGATTAGAATTGGTGGTAAAGCAGTTCATATTAATAACCCCAATGATGCCACCAATCTCCATATCGGCATGGTGCACCAGCACTTTAAAATAGTCGAAAATTTCACGGTATTAGAAAACATCATTCTTGGCGTCGAACCCTTGAGGGAGCTGCGTTGGGAAAAAGATGATGTTTCGAAATCGAAAGCCAAAGTGTTTTTCAAAAAAATCGGGCGTTTCTTTTCTAAAACATTAACCTGGGGAAACAAGCACATCACCATGTTTCTTGATAAAGCCGCCGCTAGCAAAAAAATAATGGACTTGTCAAAGAAATATGGCCTTAATGTCGATATCAATGCAAAGATTGAAAACATCACGGTAGGAATGCAGCAAAGAACCGAGATTCTCAAAATGCTTTATCGCGATAACGATATCCTTATCTTCGATGAGCCGACCGCGGTTTTGACCCCGCAAGAAATCGAAGAATTAATGCAGATATTGAGAAACCTTAAAGCGGAGGGAAAATCCATCATCTTTATTTCTCACAAACTAAACGAAACTAAAGAAGTCGCTGATCGAGTTACTGTATTGCGCAAAGGAAAATATGTTGGGACTCGCGATGTCAAAGACATTACTAAAGAAGAGATGTGCGAGATGATGGTTGGCCGAAAAGTTGAGCTCGAGGTCATCAAAACCGAAGCCAGACCTACCAATGAAGTTTTAAGAGTTGAAAACCTTGTTTGTGCCGATAAAATCCACCATCGAAATGTAGTAAATGATGTGACATTCAATGTCCGAAAAGGCGAAATTGTCTGCATCGCTGGAATTGATGGCAACGGACAAACCGAACTAATTCACGGAATTACTGGCCTTATTCCTTTAAGAGAAGGAAAGCTATTCCTTAATGGAGAGGACATATCCAAAAAGAACATCAGACAAAAGAACCTGCTAGGAATATCACATATTCCGGAAGATAGGCATAAGCATGGTCTCGTTCTCGATTATTCCCTTGAACAAAATTTAGTGCTACAAAAATATTTCCTTCCTGAATTCTCAAAAGCCGGTTTTATCCGCTTTAAAAATGTGAGGAGCTACGCTGCAAACTTAATAGAACAGTTCGACATTCGCAGTGGCCAAGGCCCAATCACCAAAACGAGAAGCATGTCTGGTGGAAATCAGCAGAAAGCTATCGTGGCTCGCGAGATCGATCGAAACGCTGACTTGCTCATCGCCGTTCAGCCCACCAGAGGACTTGATGTCGGTGCAATTGAATACATCCACTCGCAAATCGTTGCCCAAAGAGATAACGGGAGAGCTATTCTTCTCGTCTCTCTAGAGCTTGATGAAGTGATGTCTCTCTCTGATCGAATACTCGTGATGTATGAGGGAAAGCTCGTCGGAGAGTTTAAATGTGGTGAAACCACCGCCCAGGAATTAGGCCTATATATGTCTGGCGCGAAGACAGCAGAAATAAATGCCGTCAAATCGGAGGGCGAATAAGATGGATAACAGTAAAAAAATGACCTTTGGCCAACGGGCTAAAAAAACGATAAAAAAGGGTTTCACAAAAACTATTCTTTGGACTAAAGGAATGATGAAAAAGGATGCCACTCAAACAATCATTACCTCCATCGGTTGCGCCGTCATCGGTTTGCTAATTGGGTTTATCATCCTTTTATGCATTAATCCCGCCAACGCATTCCAAGGAATACTTCAAACTGTCGAAAACTTCTTTGCGTTTAATTTGCCAAAAACTCAATTAAAGTATTTTGGCCTTACTTTAGCCAAAACCGCTCCTTTAATTTGCACCAGTTTAGCTATTTTGTTTGCTTATAAAACTGGGTTATTCAACATCGGAGCTTCTGGTCAATATGTCATTGGAGTGTTAATCACTTGTTTTGCGGCATTGGCGTGGAGGCTTCCATGGTATCTCTGTATTTTGCTCGCCATGACTGGCGGAGCATTATGGGGTGGAATCTCGGGTCTATTGAAAGCTTATTTCAATGTCAACGAGGTTATTTCAGGGATCATGCTTAACTGGATTGCGCTTTATATAACCAACGCGCTTTTCCAAGCTAACGCAGGCACTGTTTGGGATTTAATGCTTGCCAAAACATACAAAATTGATAGTTCGCTGCCTGGATTTATGCCCACTCTAGGGTTGGACACACTCTTTAGTAACCAATCAGCCTGTGGGCTAGGAATGATTATTGCGCCTATCGTGGCTATTATCATTTTTATCATTCTTAACAAAACTACATTTGGTTATGAACTTAAGGCCACTGGCTACAACCGTTTTGCGGCTGAATACGCCGGTATGAAAGACAAAAGAAACACCGTAATAACCATGTGCATATCGGGAGCTCTTGCCGCGCTAGCCGCTCCTTTGCTCTATCTCAATGGCTTGAGTCAATGGGAAGTGCAAGCGACTGTACCTGCTCTGGGATTTGATGGAATATCAGCTTCATTCTTAGGCGGCCTCAGCCCAATTGGAAGCATATTTTCAGCCTACTTCATCACCCATATTATTGATGGTGGCTCAACCATCACTTCATTAGGATATTCTCCACAGACAGCGCAAGTAATCACTTCCTTTATCATTTACCTCTGTGCGTTCGTACCGTTTGTGAAATCTTACATTGATAAACGTTTCAGCCTCAGCGAAATGCAAAAGGCTAATGGTATTCCATCTCGAGCAGATTTAAAACAAAATGATTCTGTTGTCAAAAAACGACATAAATGGAAAAAAGAACGCAAGGAGGACAAATAAATGATTGTCGTACAAATTATTGCTACCACGTTGATTTACACTGCAATTCTTACTATTGTTGCTTTTGGAGGTATGTTTTCCGAAAGAAGTGGCGTTATTAATCTTGGTTTGGAAGGCTGCATGACTGTCGGAGCGTTTGTGGCTGCTCTAGTGATGCGCATTTTGCCCGCCTCCATGAACCCTTTCTTAGCATGCTCATTAATAGTTCTCATCGCTGCTGCTGCTGGATTGTTATATTCAATGCTTCTCGCGGTTGCGGCAGTGATATTTAATGCCAATCAGACGATTACTGGTACGGCGCTCAATATTTTCGCTCCTGCAATTGCAGTTGTACTCATCAAAGCCATTACCGTTACCCCCAGCACTCCTGCTGGAACATCGAGGTTAAACTACGGAGCATTCAACGATATGTTTTCCTTCTCATTTCCTGGAGCGGAAAGTATTAAATTCAGTTGGTTTATCGTCATTCTATTGGTTCTTATTCCTTTAGTTTGGTTCTTGCTATACAAGACTCGCTTTGGTTTGCGATTAATGTCTTGTGGTGAGCACCCTCAAGCAGCTGATTCCGTCGGTATCAATGTCCGTAAGGTTCGCTTTACTGGTGTCGGAATATCGGGAATGCTAGCTGGTATTGGAGGTTTAGCTCTCATCATGACTGGCTCGCAATGGGACTTTATGGCGGCCGCAAGTGGCTTTGGTTTCTTAGCATTAGCGGTGATGATCTTTGGTCAATGGAAACCACTACTTATTGTCGGCGGTGGCGTTTTATTTGCCTTATTTAAATCATTTAGTGTCAACTATCCAGGAATTTTCCCGACACTCGCCACTACTCCTGGTATGTCATATGTCTTCCTAGCTCTCCCTTATATCGTTTGTCTCATCGTGCTGATCTTTACCTCAAAGAAATCTCGCGCTCCCAAGGCCGAGGGTACTCCTTATGATAAGGGGGCTAGATAATGGTGCCTAAATATATAAAAGTTGACCCGAATAAGTGGGCAAGAAAAAGTGCTTATGATTATTTTTCAACATTCGCAAATCCTTGTTATGGATTTAATGTTGAGATGGATATTGAAGAAGTCTATAAGCTGAGTAAGAGAAGAAATGAATCGATCTTCATCAATCTTCTTTATCTAGTAACTAAGGGACTCAATTCTATTGAAGAGATGAGGATGCGAATCCTTAATGGAGAAGTTGTTATCTTTGATACTATCAATCCGGCTTATGTCGTGATGACTGATTTAGGAGTATTTGAAAACTGCTATTCTCCATATGGAAAGAATTACCGAGAATTCTATGATTTTGCCCATAAGGAAGTCGAAGACCATAAGCATATTAAAGTCATTAAAGATCAATATAATGACTCTAATTATTTCGATGAATTTTACATCACATGCATCCCTTGGCTTAAGGTCGATGCGATGACCCATCCTCTTCCGGATCACGACCCATCTAATTCTAGTGTTCCTCGCGTATGTTGGAGCAAATTCTACGAAGTAGATGGTCGCAAAAAAACCATGCTAAACATTACTGTCCACCACGCGCTGGTGGATGGTAAACCTCTTTCAAACGCATTTATTCAAATTCAAGATAATTTCAATAACGCTGAAGTTTTGTGCAAATAAAATCATCTTAAAATCGATGATTTATGCGTGATTTTTCAAATGTGAAATTTCTTAATGCAAATATTCCCAACGCATAAAATGTTATCAAATTACCGTTGATTGAACCATTATTACAAAAATTGACGATTTGTCTGAAGCGATTCCAACGAAACTACAAGCACAATATTCCTGACCATATGACTTCGTATGGTCTTTTTTGATGATATAATCCCGCCAGAGCAAGAAAAATCAGTTGAATTTCTCTTTTAAAATAATTCATTTATTGCTATGGTCATATTACAAACATAGAATGAACTTGTAAGGAATTTAATTATTCTAAAGCATGGCTAACATTAAGAAGTTCCGCGATAATGAAAAAAAGCATCGACTAATAGAAAAAATATTGGCTTCTTTTTTGGTGACCGCTACCGTGGTCGTCACCATCGTCATTGCCAATCAAAAGCCCGTGACCGCTGACTTTTTAAATGTCGAGGCCCTCGGTAATGAAATTGTCTATCGCGTTGATGTTCAAGACCCTGATCAGAGAATCGCTGAAAAAACACTTCAGCTTGAAATAAAGGGAAATACTGAGAAGTATTATTCTTCTCTTTCAATAGGTGAAAGCCAAGGTTCGCAGATCGTGTTTGGAAGTTCAACCAGTTACACGCTGAATATTATGGCTGATCTTGGTTTTGGCCGCGAAATTCTCGATACAGAAACCATTAAAATAACAAATTCTTTGGCAGGGGCCATTTTAGACGTTCGCCTTGGCCAAGAAACAATCCCAGCGGAAGAGCCGGAAACACTGACATATCTTATCGACACTAAATATTATGACCCCGAAGCAAAGGTCGAAAGCGCTTTCTTGGAATACGCCTATGTCTATGAAGAGGAAGAATATCCACCCATGCAACAAATCGATCCGAATAACCTTGAGTATAATTCAATCATAATCGAAGGTCAGACCGCGACGACTATTCTTGAAAGTATTTCCAATTACAATGTCACCATTCACCTTCGCTTAGTGGTTAATCTTATTGGCGAAGAAAACAGCACTATTCTAGATGAACGAGAATTTTCGACGCCGTTCCGTTTCTTTGGTTCACTCTATGCCGATGATGTGGGAATGGACTACGCTATTTTTTCCGTTTACTCGGATTACCCACAAGATGTCACGGTTGCAATGTTTGTCGATGTGTATTTCCAGTCGGATCTGCTCACTTCACTATCAGTCACCTCTGATGGAGATAGCGACCAATACGAAGGTACCAAAATTCGCGTTGAAAACTTGATACCTAACACACCTTATTTCGCCATATTACGAGCTATTTTTGTCAATCCGGACACTGGTCAAGAAAAAATTGTTACGCAAGAGCCAGTGACATTTACCACCTCACAAATGTATCAATGGGAGATTACCTCATTTGTAGATAACGGAGCCTCTTTCGACATAGTCGTAACGACACAAGATCCTTTTAACATCATCCAATCAGTTTCATGTGTCATCTTCGGGTTAGACGAAAACCGAAATATTGTAAATTATTATTACTATACATTAACAATGGAGATAATTGAGCCGATGGAGATATACAGTGCGACCATCAACAAACCTACTGAACTTTTTTATGATCTCGAGCTTTCGTTAAGCAAACAGATAGACCAGGCATATTATAGTGAGATAATTTACACACTAAGTGTGTAGTTATAAAATAAAGAGGTAAAAACTATGGAAAAAGAAAGAAAAGTCGAAAAGAAAAAAATGAAGAAAGGTATAGTGCGTATGATTATTGTTCTGTCAGTAATTGCCGCTGTAATAATTTTTTCTGTCATTTTCGGTGTCGTCCCTTCGCTATCAGTTACTCCGTTTGGAGTGTTCATCAATAATACGGTCGGCAAGTTCTTTAATGTTGCTAACATATTTGTGAACAATACCATGGCGTTAATTGAAACGCTCGTCATCGTTTTCTTTATTTGGGCGCTCAACGAAATAATCAAATACTTAACCAAGTTTCTCATTAAAAAGTTTCGTTCCAAATCGACTCTATGGATTATTATCCGCAGTATTATTAAATACGGAAGTGTCATCGCCGGTGTATTTCTCATCTTAAGTGCTTGGGGAGTCCAAACTCCAACTCTTCTCGCCGGCGCCGGAATCTTGGGCTTAGCTCTCAGCTTTGGTGCCCAAAGCCTCATTGAAGATGTTATTGCTGGTTTGTTCATCATTTTCGAAAAGCAGTTCCAAGTGGGGGATATTATTCAAGCTCATGGTTTTCGTGGCAAGGTGACCGAAATCGGTGTGCGGACCACCACTCTCGAAGACGTTAATGGCGATGTCTTAATCATCAACAATTCTGATCTTCGACAAACAATCAACACCTCCGCAAATTTATCGCCAGCCATCTGCGATATTTCTATTGCCTATGATGAGGATATTGAACGCGTTGAAAAAATAATACTGGCCAATATTGAAGATATAAAGAAACGAATTCCCGATATCGTCGAAGGCCCATTCTACCGTGGAGTCCAATCCCTTTCCGAATCCTCTATTGTAATTCGCATGTATGCAAGAACCGATGAATTAAAAAAGTATCAAGTGACCCGCGATTTAAACAAGGAAATGAAACTTTTATTCGATCGCAATGGTATTCAAATACCATTTAATCAAATTGTCGTACATTACGAAGACAAAAAATAGTAGTCACATCCCTCACTGCTTTTTTGCTTCCTTTGCCCCATTTTTATGGGGCTTTTATTTCAACTTAGCAATTGCTTCGTGGCTAGAGTTAATGTCGTGTAGTAAAAGCTTGGAGGGGAATCGATTTTGCATTTTCTGAAATCAGTTCTGTTCAAACCAAGAAAACAAAATAAATGATGTATTGATTCAACATAGGTTACAGTAAGAAAAAAGACCACCATTAATGATGATCTTATCCATTCGTGAGGAAGAGTCATTTCCCTTTTTTGGGTGGATGAACTTTTCAACCTACGACATTTATTTTTAAATTGGTGGATCTGACCGGGATCGAACCGGCTACCTCCTCGTTGCGAACGAGGCGCTCTCCCAGATGAGCTACAGACCCATTTTCAACCAGCCCGATTATTTTACTTTTTTTTAATAACCTTTTCAATACTTTGATTGATGCTTTTCAATCGTTAAAAACGCTGATATCAATTGCCATCTCTTCCTTTGTTCCACCGGCATGATGACCTTTATGCGCAACAAATTTTTCAGGAGTTATTTCGTTTGAAGCATATAAACAATAAACGTCCTTGGCAATTGCGATAAAATCACCAATAAAATTATAAGAGGCTGGATGAGGTTGGCCTTTACCAAAGAGCTCGCCTTTAAATACTGATTCCCTGTCTATTAATTCAAAATGTTCTCCATAATAGTTATTAAATAAAGTGACAAATTCATCTTTCTTATCTGATTTAACAAAGAAATTAACAACTCTCTTTTCGAAAGATAGAGGAAGGGATAGTAAATTTTGCAGATCCTTGTGCTCACAAATATC
>Ga0172381_10004640_pt1 | contig 14163 bp, 13 predicted proteins | sample Leawel6488metaG_FD_119754 | JGI IMG/M metagenome (GOLD analysis project Ga0172381, IMG submission 119754) | Leachate microbial communities from a municipal landfill in Southern Ontario, Canada - Leachate well 64-88 metaG | ecosystem: Engineered > Solid waste > Landfill > Unclassified | place... | reverse complement strand
CGGGAGAGACTGCGGCGCGCCATGGAGGGTGTGGACATCGTCGTCCATGCAGCGGCGCTCAAGCATGTCTCCACCTGCGAATACAATCCGATCGAAGCGATCCAGACCAACATTATCGGAGCACAGAACATCATCAATGCCGCCATCGATGCCCGAGTGAAGCGCGTGATCGCCCTCTCGACCGACAAGGCCGTGAATCCGGTGAACCTGTACGGCGCCAGCAAGCTCTGCGCGGAGAAGTTGTTCATCCAGAGCAACGCCTACTCCGGCGTCGGAGGAACCCTCTTCAGTTGCGTGCGTTACGGAAACGTCCTCGGGAGCAGCGGGAGCGTCGTGCCGATCTTCCGCTTCCAGAGCAAGACAGGAACAATCACAATCACCGACGAACGCATGACGCGTTTCTGGCTGACCCTCGGCCAGGGGATGGATTTCGTCCTGCGCTGCCTCCCACTCATGCACGGAGGTGAAATTTTCGTGCCGAAGATCCCCTCTGCCCGCCTTACCGATCTGGCGGATATCATCGCTCCCGGCTGCAAGAGGAACATCACGGGGATCCGCGCAGGTGAGAAGCTGCATGAATGCCTCCTTTCGGAAGACGAGGCGCGCCACACGGTCGAGCTCCCCGATATGTTCGTCATCGAACCCGAAGACGCTCAATGGGGATTCGCCCATTGGGAGGGTGGCCATCCGAAGGAAAACTGGCGATACAGCAGCGACACGAACTCCGAGTGGATCTCTCCGGCACAGTTTCGTGAACTGTTGCGAGAATCCGCTCCGGTTGCTGTGTGATGGCACTCTGTCCTTCCATTCTCACGGGCTCTCAGATCTTCCTGCGCACTCTCACAGAAAAGGATGCATCGGAGGCGTATGCGCGATGGCTCAATGATCCCGAGGTGAATCGCTGGCTCGAGACCCGCCGTGTCACCGTCCCGGAGCTCAAGACGTATATTCGGGAGAAACAGGAGAGCCCGGCCGCACTCCTCTGCGGGATTTTCTGGAAGGAGAATGGTCAACACATCGGCAATGTGAAATTGGAACCCATCGATTTCAAAAAAAAGGAGGCGACTCTCGGCATTATCGTCGGAGCGCGCGCCTACTGGGGCAAGGGAGCCGCCACCGAGGCGACAAATCTCATCACGGACTATGCGTTCTCCGTTCTCGGCATGCAGGCAGTCACGCTGGGGGTGATTCCGGAGAACAAATCCGCCATCCGCGTCTACGAAAAATGCGGATTCACCGTTGTCCATACCGATCCGAAGGCCATGAACCACGACGGCGTCCTGTATGATCGCTGCGTCCTTCGCAAAGAAGCCCCATGACTCCTCTTGCCCTCAACGGCGGCACACCCGTACGCGCAACGCTGTTGCCCTACGCACACCAGTCCGTGAGCGACGAAGATATCGCCGCCGTCACAAAGGTGCTGCGCTCCGATTGGTGGACCACGGGACCGAACGTGCAGGAATTCGAGAAGGCATTCGCCTCTTTCGTGCAATCACAGGAAGCGGTCGCCGTGAGCAATGGCACGGCAGCTCTTCATACGGCGCTCTACGGAGCCGAGATCGGCCCGGGTGACGAAGTGATCGTCCCGCCCATGACCTTTGCAGCCACGGCGAACGCGGCGGCTTTTCTGGGAGCGACACCGGTCTTCGCGGACTGCGATGAACAGACGCTCCTTATAGATCCGAAAGAAGTGGAGAAGCACATCACGAAGAAAACGAAAGCGATCATCGCCGTCGATTACGCGGGGCAGCCCTGTGACTACGATGCCCTGCGCGCGGTGACGAAGCGCCACGGATTGATACTCGTCGCCGATGCTTGCCATGCCCTCGGAGGCACATTCCACGGAAAACCGGTGGGATCCCTCGCGGATATCAGCACGTTCAGCTTCCACCCGGTGAAACCTCTGGCAACGGGGGAAGGCGGCATGGTGACAACGGACGATGCGGCAGTCGTGGAGCGCATGCGCCGGTTCCGCAATCACTGCATGACCACCGATCACCGCGAGCGGCAAGAGAAAGGATCGTGGTTCTATGAAGTCGTCGATCTGGGCTACAACTACCGCCTTACCGATATCCAGTGCGTGCTGGGCCAAAGCCAATTGAAGCGTGTGCCGGCATGGACGAAGCGCAGACAGGAGATTGCACGCACCTATGACCAGGCATTCGCGACCATGAAAGGGATGACGCCTCTGCGCGTGCGTGAACAGGTGGAACACGCCTATCACCTCTATGTCATTCAACTCAATCTGGAGCAACTGACCGCGGACCGTAACGAAATTTTCCGGGCACTCCGGGCGGAGAACATCGGCGTGAACGTGCACTACGTCCCTGTGCACCTGCATCCTTACTACCGAAAGACATTGAAGACCAAGGAAGGGATCTGCCCGGTCGCGGAGCGGGCGTACGCACGCATTATTTCCCTGCCGATGTTCGCCGCGATGACCGATCAGGATATCCGGGACGTGATCGAGGCACTGAAAAAAGTACTCTCTCATTACGCCGCTCAATGAAGCATCACATTCTGGTGCTCGGCGGCGGATCCATCGGCACACGACATGCACGGAATCTGCTCGCACGTAATGCGGGAGAGGTGATGATTGTGGATCTGGATGAGAAACGCCGCGCATCTCTCGCACAGGAGTTGAACGCACAGACAGGTGCGGACAGTGACAGTGCGATAGTAGAGTGGAAGCCGGATATCGTCTTCGTCTGCTCACCGACGGCCCTCCATGTTCCGCAGGCCCTCAAAGCCATCGAGGCCGGTGCGCACGTCTTCATCGAAAAACCACTCTCGCACACCATACAAGGGGTGGAGGAATTACGGCAGAAAGCGCAAAAGAAAAAACGCATCGTCATGGTGGGTTGCAACATGCGCTTCCATCCGGGCATACAGGAAGTGAAGCGCCTGCTCGCGGAAGGAGCGATCGGCACTCCCGTGAGCGCACGCATCGTCTACAGCGGGTATCTGCCGTCGTGGCGGCCCGAACAGGACTATAAGAAGAGTTACAGCGCCTCGGCCGAGCAGGGAGGAGCGGTCTTGGACTGCATTCACGAGATTGATCTCGCCCTCTGGGAGCTCGGACCGGCAAAAGTCACGAAATCGCAGGTGCTCCCCGCAACGAGCATCGGACTAAAAACGGATGGTCTCGCCGAAATCTCGCTCCGGCATGCGAGCGGAGCCGAGAGCAGCATCCATGTGAGTTTCGTCGAGCAAAATTTCGAGCGCAGCCAGAAGATTATGGGGAATCAGGGCTCGCTCTCGTGGGATTTTGAACGGAGAACCGTGGAACGGTATGGAAAAGACGGAACACTGGCCGAAACCATCCGGCAGCCAAAAGGGTGGGAGCCGAATCAAATGTTTTTGGAGGAGCTCGATCACTTTCTGAACACCGTGGAGCACGGCACCATCCCCATGGGATCGCTCGACGATGCTTCGCGCGCACTGGAAATAGCCCTCACCGTCAAAAACGCATGAAATCTGTCGCCATCATTCAGGGGCGCATGAGTTCCAGGCGACTGCCGGGGAAAATCCTCATGGATATCGAGGGCAAGCCCCTGCTCGCGCATGTCGTCCAGCGGGCGAAGGCATCCGGAGTTTTTGATTTTGTGGTATTCGCAACGACGACGGACCCCACGGATGATCCGGTAGTGGAATACTGTGCCCGAGAGGCCATTGAGTGTTTTCGGGGGGATCTGAATGATGTGCTGGAACGGTATTATCAGGCCGCCCGCACGTACGGCGCGGAGATGGTGACACGCCTCACGGCGGATTGTCCTCTGCTCGATCCCGCAGTCATCAAAAAAGTGGTGCAAGCCTTCGATCCTGATCGTTATGACTACGTGAGCAATGCCATCCGGAGGACCTACCCCGATGGACTGGATACAGAAGTCTTCTCCATAGCTGCTCTCACCCGTGCGAGGAACGAGGCGAAGCTCCCGTCGGAGAGGGAACACGTCACCCCATACATCCACAAGCATCCCGATCTTTTTCGCATCGGTCACGTTACGCAGGAACACGATCTCTCGATGCTCCGATGGACGGTGGATGAGCCGCAAGACCTCGCATTCGTGCGAGCGGTGTTTGCCGAGCTTGGAGGAGACATCTTCGGACAGGAGGAAATTCTGGCACTCCTCGCGCGCAAACCGGAACTACAGACCATCAACGAAGGGATTATTTGCAATGAAGGGTATAAAAAATCCCTGAATGATGACCCACACCTCCCCTCGTCATGAAAATTCTCTTCCGCACCGATGCAGGCACGGCCATGGGACTCGGTCACGTGATGCGCTGTATGGCTCTGGCCGAGGCGGCACTCGCTGCCGGCCACACCGCCGTCTTCGTTATGGCTCCGGGGGCATCCGCCATGGAAGAAAGACTGAAGGCAGGGCACTACGGAGTCTCCGCGCTCGTCACAAAGCCGGGGAGCAGTGATGATGCGGCGGAATGCATAAAGATCGCCAAGGCCGAAGCCGCGGATTTCATCGTCGTGGATGGCTATCACTTCTCCGGCGCCTATCAGACGAGCATCCGGAAGGGCAAAATCCCGCTCCTCTTCATTGATGACTACGGACACGGCTCTCCCTACGCGGCGGATCTCATTCTCAATCAAAATTCCTACGCCCCGCAGCATGCGGAATGGTACGAGAGTCGTACTCCTTCCTCGTGGCTGCTCCTCGGATGCACCTACACCATGCTTCGGAAAGAATTTCGCGAGACAGAGAGAAAGGAAAAGCCCATTCCGGACTTAGGATCCTCCGTGCTCGTCACGCTGGGGGGCGGAGATCCCCAGAATGCCACACTCAAAATTCTTCAGGCGCTGCAATCGATCCGCGAAATCCCGCTCAGGATAAGCGTAGTGATCGGCAGTGCCAATCCGCACCGCGCGCAAATTGAATCCGCACGCGGAAATGCACGCATCCTCGTAGATACCCGGGAAATGCCGGAGCTCATGGCACAGGCGGATCTGGTGATAGCCGGCGGCGGAACGACATCCTACGAGCTCGCCTATCTGGGCGCGCCTTCGCTCCTGTGTGTGCTCGCCGAGAACCAGCGCCTGGTCGCAGAAAACCTCAGAAAACGCAAAGTCGCACATCTCTTGGGTAATCCCATCGATCTCTCCCTGGATCGCATAGCGCAGGAAATTCTGGGTTTGCTCAGGAATAAGGAAGAGCGCCTGCAGTATGCTGTGAACGGACGTGCGCTCATCGATGGCAAGGGAAGTGAGCGCGTCCTCGCCGCCATGCTTGAATCCCTCTGATGCCCTCATGCCCATCTCTCTGAAACTTCGACCGGCCATAAAAGAAGACAGCCGCCTCCTCTTCGAGTGGGCCAACGATCCTGAAGTACGTGTAACCGCCTTCGCCACTGAGCAAATCCCGTGGGAAGATCACGAGCTGTGGTTTGAACGAAAACTGCGAGACGAACACTGTTATCTGTACATCGCCGTCAATGACGGGCAGATCCCTGTCGGACAGATCCGCTTCGATATTCGCGAAGACGGTGAAGCGGAGGTTGATGTGCATCTCGCTCCCGCAGAGCGCGGAAAAGGGTACGGCACCGCCCTGATCACGGAAGGATTGCAAATGCTTTTTCTCGCCACGGATGTCCGGATCGTGCATTCCTTCGTCAAAATGAAGAATAACGCCTCGCGCAATGCCTTCCTCAAGGCGGGATTCAAAGAGCAGGGAACGGAACACATGCACGGGCAGGAGGTCTATCATTTCCTCTACAAGCGCCCATGAGCTCTCCCTCCTACGTCGTCTGCGGCTGCAAATCCTGGAATCGAACAATCTTCGATGAACAAATCGCAGCGCTCCCTGGCTCGTGGCACTTCATCGGGAGGAAAGAGGAACTGACAACAGCGTTCCTGAAAAAAATCCAGCCGCGCTTCGTCTTCTTCCTCCACTGGTCATGGAAGGTGCCGCAGGAAATATTCACTTCCTTCGAGTGCATCAATTTTCACATGGCGGACGTGCCGTACGGCCGCGGGGGCAGCCCGCTGCAGAACCTGATCCTGAGGGGACACAAAACGACGAAGCTCTCGGCTCTGCGCATGACCGAGACGCTGGATGCCGGCCCGGTGTACCTCAAAGAGGACATGAGTCTTGCCGGCACGGCACAGGAGATTCTCATCCGCTCCAGTGAATTGGCCGCCCGCATGATCGGGCGCATCATCCGCGAGCGCCCGGAGCCCAAGGAGCAGGAAGGAAAACCAGTGATCTTTGAGCGGCGCACCCCTGAACAAAGCCGCATTCCCGCAGGTCTCTCGCAGGAGGCTCTCTACGATTTCATCCGCATGCTGGATGGGGAGGGATACCCGGCCGCATTTTTGGAGCACGAAGACCGACAATACGAATTCTTTGACGCAAAACTGAACGGAGAGACGCTGGAAGCACGAATACTCATACAGAAAGGCAGACCGCACGTTGACAAAACACAACAATAGAAATATAATAGTGTTCTCATTTTTCCTCCCCTTCTCCTCGTATCGTATGGCAAATGATTCGTTGCGAAAAGCCGGTACGCCCGAAGCGCCCCAAATACAACATGAGGGCCCCGATGCAGCCCCGATCGTGCTCATGACACAGCAAATTGACCGCGTGATGAACGCATTTTTGGTACCCGGCGGCAATCCGCTGCAGGAAATGGTCGAGCTGGACCGTCTCTATATACTCTTAGGCTCGTCCGCCCAGCCATTGGTGGAATCCACAGCACGAAAACTTTTGGCAGAGCCGCGCGCACTGGATAACCTGAACTTCCAGTCCTCCCTACTCACGAACGGGAGTAATTTCTTCGGTGCGACACTGCGGCGCATGGGAGAGCTGGTCGATGCGGAACCGGCACTTGCGGAGGGAGCGAAACTGCCCGTGCTCATCCGTCTGGTGGAGCACCATCGTCGCGGAGGCAATGGTGATGCGATGTCTAAGTTCGCGGTACGCGTGGAACAGGCACTGTACGCACGCGTACAAGCGAATGAGCCGCTTGCCCTCGGGCAACTCGCCAAGGTCAGATATGAACAATCAATGCACAGCTTCAACCAAAAGGATTTTCAGGGGGCGATTGCGGGCGCCGATGAATCTGCCGCGCTCTGCGAAAGGGCAGGTGATCAGTACGGTGTTCTGGCTGCGCGTGGCAATTCCGCCGGACTCTCCCGCTACGAGTGGGCGCGGTCATTGGGAAGAGACCATCCGGATTATCGACGCTTGCTCGGCGAAGGCCGACCGATTCTGGAGGCAGATCTGGAAACGGTGCGAAACAGGATCGCACGGTCAGAGAAGGACTCGCCTGACCAGCGGAGTTTTTCGCGCGTCGAGATGAACAATGCCGCACACCTCATGCAGATCGCCGACCTCACCGATGATTTGGATCTGGCGCGGAAGACAATGGAAGTCTTGGGCAACAACCCGCTGTACCAGTCAGCCTTCGACCCCAAATATCCGGGTGATCTGGCACATGCCCAAGAGTGGATTCGTCCGTATCCCGCGATTCTGCAGAGATTGGAAAGCCTAAAGAACTAGTAGCATCGCGGTGCCAGCACAGACGTCCCGGAGTACGGTTGTACCGCACGGATGTGCCGCTTTACCGCCCCTAGGCAAAACGGGCTATGATGGACACAGAAGTGCATCTCTGGAACTTCCCGCACATTCGTATGACCATCCTCGTCGTCGCTGCACATCCGGATGATGAAGTCCTCGGTTGCGGAGGAACCATCGCGCGCTTGGCCTTAGAAAAACATCAGGTTCACATTCTCATTCTGGGCGAAGGAGCGACCTCCCGTTACGCGCATGCCGCCGATGCTCCCGCGCAGGAAAAAACAGCACTTCGCAAACAGGCTGAGGCCGCAGGCAGGCTCCTCGGGGCGAGGAGTGTCACCGTGCAAGGGCTGCCCGATAATCGCTTCGACTCGCTTGATCTGCTCGATATCGTGAAGGTGATCGAAGCAAAAATCACAGAGCTTTCTCCGGAGGTCATCTACACACAGCACGGTGGGGACCTGAATATCGATCACGCACTGACATTTCGTGCCGTCCTCACCGCCACCCGCCCGCTCGCGGGCTCCTGTATGAAGCGCATCTACGCTTACGCCGTTCCGTCATCGACGGAATGGTCATTCCAGAAGTTCGAACCCGCCTTCAGCCCGAATACGTTCGTGGATATCGCCACGACACTCGAAAAGAAGATTGAGGCAATGGCACTCTATGAAGGCGAAAATCGCGCATTCCCACACCCGCGTTCCGCGCAGGCACTCCGAGCACATGCTCAGTACTGGGGGAGCGTTGCGGGGCTGCAGGCGGCGGAGCCATCTGAACTTATTCGCGCCGTCCGATGAAAACAGAGGTAACCATCAATGGAAAAATCATCGGACTGGGGCACCCCGTCTACATCGTCGCGGAGCTCTCGGCGAATCACGGCCAGAGTTTTGACCGGGCTGTCGAAACAATCCGCGCAATGAAGGAGGCAGGCGTGGATGCGGTGAAATTACAGACCTACACGCCGGACACAATGACAATCGAGAGCCCGCGCCCGGAGTTTCGGGTGGGCAAAGGGACCATGTGGGAGGGCAAGACCCTGTTTGAACTCTACGGAGAGGCATTCACGCCGTGGGAGTGGCAGCCGAAGTTGAAGCGCCTCGCTGAAGAACTGAAGATGGACTTCTTCTCCACGCCGTTCGATGCGACCGCGGTGGATTTTTTGGAAAAAATGGATGTCCCCGCGTATAAGATCGCCTCATTCGAGATTGTCGATCTCCCCCTGATCGAGCGCGTGGCCCGCACGGGCAAGCCTCTCATCATTTCAACCGGCATGGCGACGGAACAGGAGATACAGGAAGCGATTGCTTGCGCCTGGGGGACTGGCAATGATCGGATCATCCTGCTCAAGTGCACCAGCGCCTACCCGGCATCACCCGAAGAAATGAACCTGAAGACGATTCCGGATATGTCCAGGCGTTTTGGTCTGCCGGTAGGGCTCTCGGACCATTCGCTCGAGCTCAGTGTTCCTCTTGCAGCCGTCACTTTGGGAGCCTGCGTCATCGAAAAACACTTCTGCCTCTCCCGCAAAGAGAAGGGACCCGACACGGCCTTCTCTCTGGAACCGCAGGAATTCCGCGCAATGGTCTCTGCCCTCCGCATGACGGAACGAGCGTTGGGATCTGTCTCGTACGGACCCAGTACGAAGGAAAAAGCGAGTCTGAAATTTCGTCGCTCTCTCTTCGTCGTGGAAAATATTGCAAAGGGAGAAATCCTCACTGCCACAAACGTGCGCTCCATCCGGCCAGCCGGCGGCCTGCCCCCGAAAGAGCTCCCGCATATCCTCGGCCGAACAGCGAAGAAAGCCATCGAACGGGGCACACCCCTCTCATGGGAATACATTGAATAAGACCATATCTGCTACCATCTCAGTATGGAGAACATGAATGTCATTCTAAAATCTTTCGACGGAGACCCGAGCGAGAAAACCCTGCTGGAAGCCGCATTCCGTGACCTTCCGGTGCATACCTGCCTCTCGATCGCGAACGAGCCTTCCGTCCTGCCAAGCCTGAAAGCAAAAGACCACCGGTGGATGTCCGCCAAGAACCTGCGGGCGGGGCAGTACCCCGACCTGGACTGGAACACCATCGCACCCGTCGACGAGGAACTCATCGAAAAGATGCGCCACTGCGAGGCGCAGTGCCTGCGCATGCTCGAACGATATGCCTTTCCGTACGACATTTCTTTTGAGAAGAGAAAGCGCCAGTACCTGAGGCATCTCAAGTACTGGAACCACATGCTGGACAGAGAAACAATTGATCTTGTCCTCATGAACCATGTCCCGCACCAGTGCTACGACTACGTCATCTACTGCCTCTGCAAGATTAAAGGCATCCCGACACTCTACCTGGATCGCGCACTCACGACCGATTCCGTCTTCATGGTGCAGGACTGGAAGGAATCGTCCCTAGAAATTCGTGACCGCTACAAAGAGCTGAACACGCGCTACAGGAACTCTGCGGAACCCGTGATGCTCTCGGAAAATTACGAGTACCTGTACAGCTACTACCTGCAGAAACAACCCATTCCGTGGTATAAGCCGAAGAAAAATCCGGATACCTACCGGGGTTTCTTCAAAAAGTGGTGTGGCAGGGCGGTCCGCCTCCTCTTCCACAATCCCGCAAAATTGCTCGCAGCGGTATGCTCGAGCGAGGCCTGGCACCGCAAGCTCGCCGAGCACAGGACATTCCGGCTCTACGAAGAACATGCGAAAATCCCTGATCTCTCCGTGCGCTACGTGTACTTTCCCCTCCACTATCAGCCGGAGGCGAGCACCAATCCCATAGCCGGAGCCTACACCGATCAGGAAATCATGGTGCAGCTCCTCGCCTCCTGCCTGCCTCCGGATATCCGCATCTACGTCAAGGAGCACCCGCGACAGGGGGAGCGCTGCCGCAGCGAGGATTTCTACCATTCCCTCCTTGGGATTCCATCCGTAACCTTCGTCCCGAAGGATTTTGACACGTACGCACTGACCGACAGAGCACTCTTTGTCGCGTCCGGAGTAGGAACAGTCATCTTCGAAGCGATGATCCGCAGAAAGCCGGCCGTCATGTTTGGTCATTACTTTTACCAGTACGCTCCAGGCGTCCATCCTGTCCGTACCAAAGAGGATTGTCAGATGGCCGTAGATACCATTCTGGGCAACCAAGCCCCATTCTCCGAACGGGATGTGCGATTGTTCCTCAGGGCGATGGACGATTGCAGTACCCCTTCCGCCGGTCTGCCGGCCTTAAGCCCGCACGAGAAACGCTCCAATGCCGAGAAGGCGGAACTCATGGGGCAGATGGTGGCTCGGAGCATCCGCGCGCTTGATAAACCGAAGCGGCCGGAACACGCTTAAGAACGCTCAGCCGACTCTCCCGCGCAATTCCCGCAGGATGGCATCGCGGAACGAGCGCACATTCTCCCCCTCGGTGAGCTGCTTCTTGCGAAAGAGGAAAGGATCGAGAATACCGTGTACGCTCGTCTCCTCCATGGCTTTGAGGAACAACCGGCACTGCAACAGAGTCGGCATGGTTTTTTCGGAGAAGATCGCGCGCACTGCTTTCGCACAGTCTTCCGCGGTATGTACGGGAAAAACCCCCCGGGAAAACTGGTAGAAACAATGGCCGAAGAGCAGTACGGGTTTGCCCCTGAAGAGCGCCTCAAACCCCGCGGAACCCGTACCGGTGACCACTGCCCTGCAATGTTCGCGCAACAGGAAGGTATCTGTGGAACGCGGAATCAGACGAACTTTGGAAATCCCCAGCAGTTCCCGGTAGTACCCGATACTCCTTTTGAGCCACCCGCTCTCCCACGGATGCTCCTTCACGTAGATGAGAACTTCATCCGGCAGATACGCATTGAGCAGCTGGGCCATGAGCACCTGATTCGCGTAGCACCCGCTCCGCGGAACGGTGGAGGCCTCCGGCTGAAAGTGCAGCGGCATGTACACGAAAGGACGGTGAAAATCCGGTTCGACCGTATGCGCATCGTAGAAGGCATTGCGTGCCCGCACGGAGCGCCACCGCCCAAATGCATCCCAAACCCGCTTGAGCCCCCACGGTGTCACATAGCTCGCTGCATGCTTCAGAAACTGAAGTGAGTGACGCCTGAGGAGGTTGGATACAGATTGCCAGTAGGTGACCTTAAAGAAGTCCCCCTTCTCCCCTTTGGGATCCGACAGCGCCTGATACGTGCGTGCAAAACGCGGAGTGAGCGGAATGCCCGTCGGATCCGTACCCGCCGGATACTGCCGGAGAAGCTCTTCGTAACGCACCCCAAGGTCCACGGCTGACTCCTGCCAGTCGTGCTCGGCAAAACAGGTGTCCTGCACCATGGCATCGGAAAAGAAGAGAATTGGAATCCCCCGGCGCCTGCAGAGCTCGTAGATGATGATGTCCGGTATTTCGTGCGGGACCCATGCGGAGAGGTAGAAATTGATGCGGTGACGCGTGAGGAAATCATTCCAGAACTTCAGGTGCTGCAGGTACCACCGCTTCCGCGTCTCGAAAGAAACCGACTTCTTCCATTCCAGCCGGGAAACGAGATCATAAAATACGGCCTCGCACTCGCGCATGTCCTCGATGAGGGCTTCATCGGGCGGCTGGAGCGCGCTCCAATCCACTCCCCTGTAGTGACAACCTCTGATCTCGGAAGAAATAAACCACTGCTGCCTCTCTTTGGGAATGATATGGAGGTATCGGGGCTCCACGCCGGTGGCGATCTGCGCGCAGAACTCAAAAGGCATGTCCTTTGCCACCTCCTCAATCACCTCACGGGAAAAATCCAGAGCAAAACGCCCGACGATGGCCCGAATGGGTTTTGACATCGAAAAAAGTATGGCCGCAAAATTGAGGAGGAACAAGAAAATGACATAGATACGAGCAGGGCCATCGACAGATTGTCGATGGCCCTTATGCTCATTCTCACACGGAGATGTACCGCTGCGCGCACTCCACGGCAGCTTTCACATCGGCATGCTCCTTGCATGCCTGGTAGATCGGGTTGCCGTTGAGCTTCCCGAGCAACTCCTTGACCGCGTCTTTTTCTCCGCCGTTCTGCACCAGCATGTCGATGCGGTGCAGATAGCAGTTCATAGCGACACGGAAGGGACGCTTCTTCGTTTCATCGTCGGGCGCAGCCACAGCCAGTGCCTCGGCCTCGGCGCTAACGCGCTCCGACTGCCGGAAGCCCTCCGCCCACCGTCCCAGCCTGGGCAACAAGAGACCAGTTTTGGTCGTCTCGACGAAGAGTCTTCCGCAGGGGTCCCCTGCGAGATCCGCCGCGGTTGCCGACCTCTGCGCAAGATCAAGCGAATTCTGGTAGAGAGTCAACCTTTCTCCACTGCCCTGTGCTTCCTCTGCCTGCTGATAGGCAGCCATGTGGCGCTCGTAGAGCGCCTTGGCACGGAAACCGTACGCCTCGGGCGACTTATCGCCCTGGAGCTTTTGGTCGAGAAGCCGGCAGAAGGCATTCATGCTCGAGTAGCCCTTGTTCCGCCTGCATCCACCGATCAAAGTCAGAATGTAGGGCGGATCCTTTTCCGCCGCATCCCGCGCCATCACTCCGATGAGCGCATTGAAGAACGTACGCTCACTCGAGAGGGAACTGGCGAAGTCAATGGCCGAGAGCGTAGCCGGCTGCAACTGCTGCACAACGGACGTGAGAAGTGCCTGCACGGCAGCCTCCTCACTTCGTTGCATTGCGGTTGAGTAAGCCTCATCGGCCTCCCGCATCGCTCCCACGCGATGCTGAAGATCCTTCGTGGTTGCCGCTAGGACAACATCAATTGCCGCGCTGAGCGCGGTGAGAGCTGTGGTAGCTGCGGACATTGTCCGTCTCTCCTGTGAAAAAAATGAGCAGCACTCCATCCACGGAATGCTGCGGTACACACGTTTCATCCGTCCCGTGAACGGAATAGTGATATTTAACATAAATTTAATCAAAATGTCAATCAAAGCCCCTCCATCCACTTGGCAGTAAAGGTAGTTTCGTGCGCTTTAAAATTTTTGCTGTTCCCAAAGGGCATAGAACGCTCCTTTTTTCTCCAAAAGCTCGTTGAGCGCCCCCTCTTCGGTAATCCGGCCTTCTTCGAGGACGACGATCTTGTCGGCATGCTTGATGGTGCTCAGGCGGTGCGCGATGACGATACTGGTGCGACCGGCCACGGCATCATCAATCGCCTCCTGAATGAGGGACTCCGTTTTGCTGTCAAGGGAACTCGTCGCTTCATCCAGAATGAGGATCTCGGCATCCTTGAGAAGCGCACGGGCAATCGAAACGCGCTGCTTCTCACCACCCGAAAGCCGCACGCCGCGGTCCCCGATGAGCGTGTCGATCCCCAATGGGAGCTTGCCGATGAAGTCTTCCAGACGTGCGCGCCTGATGACCTCCTGCAATTTCTGTTCGGGCACATTCGTCAGCCCGTAGGTGATGTTGTTCCGCAACGAATCGTGCAGAAGAAGTGTTTCCTGACTCACGAGCGCGACCCTGTGCAGGTAGGACTCGAGGGTGAACTCGCGGATATCGATCGCATCGACGAAGAGCGTTGCGGGCGGACAATCGTAGTAACGCATCAACAGACTGATGAGCGTCGATTTTCCGCCGCCCGTGGGCCCGACGATCGCCGTCATCCGGCCCTTTTCGATCG
>Ga0172381_10004638_pt1 | contig 14164 bp, 6 predicted proteins | sample Leawel6488metaG_FD_119754 | JGI IMG/M metagenome (GOLD analysis project Ga0172381, IMG submission 119754) | Leachate microbial communities from a municipal landfill in Southern Ontario, Canada - Leachate well 64-88 metaG | ecosystem: Engineered > Solid waste > Landfill > Unclassified | place... | reverse complement strand
GCGTATGTTGATAAGACAACCGGAAAGTATTATCCTCGTGTTGATCTACAGGAAGAGGACCTCAACAAGTTCACATCATACATATGGGCGACTATGATTAATGGCGTTTATGTACCGATGTTTAAATCATACAATGAAACTCGTGCAAGTGGTGATGCCCTTGGTGCGAATGCTATTTATCATGTTATCGAGGCACTGCGTGGTTGGTATATGGATGACGGATTTTTGTCATTCAAACCAACTGATTTTATCCTGAATCTTGGTGAAGATAGCAGTAAAGCATTGTTCAATTATTTTGTCTACACACTGGAGTACATTAAGCTAGTTCGTAATATTCTATCGCCTATTGTTGCAAGACGATTGGTTGATGGTAATGGTAATATCACTAAATACAGTAATGAGAACGAAGCAGTTCAATTCAATATCTCGGCTGAAGATATTACTGTAAATGTTCAAAGTGAATCCTATACTAGCGTAAAACGTTCAAGGTAATAAATAGATGGCACAGAATCCTATTCTATATAATGATGGTGGTGTACATAGATTCTCTGATTACGTATCACAGATTCCTGACTTTCTGAAAGCTGAAGAAGATGTAGTAGTACTTCTTCAGATTCTTTCGGACTACATCAACAATGCATATCGAAATATCAATACGGTTGAAAAATTTCAATTCACGTATGTTGCGGTTGATTCGAATTTGACTCTTATCCAAAATAGAGTTCGTAAGTTCATTGAGTTATTGAAACGTTCTGAAGCACGTGGTGAAAAGATATTGTACCTCGCTAAGCCACAGGGAAATCCACGTAATCCGAATAGACCATTGTTTGTCGAATACATCTACTATGAAGGTGACTTGGATAGTCTAACCCCAAGTGCAGCCAATGCAACATTGCAGGACGGTGATAAAGTATATGTTGAATTCACCAAAAGTGGTGAAGAAGATAATTCAGGGGTTTACATTTATGATGGTGTTACGTATCAGTTGCTATTAGATCCAAATGGAACTTCACAAGACCCATTCAACGATACTCCAAATAAACCATTTCAGACTGCAATTGGTCTTGCTCCTCGTATGCTGGAGTTTAATGTCAGTGATATATCTAAACTCCATGTAAAAAAAGCGGGAGTTGATGGGAACCTCGTTTATTACAATGTGTTTTTTAATGCGTTGGTTACTAATATCACTGATGTCACCTCTGTACATACAATGAAAGTTGACATTGATAATGATGGTGATCTCGAAACTGTGTTAATTGACTATTACAATATGATCGACACGCTCCCATCTATTTATGATGAGGATTTTGAAATCAACTTTGCAGCGAATTGCAGCGATTTTGAATGGGGTCTTGGTTATGGATCGGGATTGTTCTATGCTCGTGCATTGACTCAATATGAGAGAAGCAGTAGCAACATAAACCGAGATGGAAAAAATAGATATGTCGATCCATTGTACTCGCCAAATACATCAGTTCTGACAATCACTGATATACGCAACATTGCAAGTAACCGTGTGCAGGTTACGGTTAACGGTGAACACAAGCTGTCTGCTGGTGACACTGTATCAATTAAAGGTGCTGGTGCATTTGACAGTCAGGGAAATTTGGTATTATCGATTGTTGGAACTAAGAAGTTTGTCATTCAGAATAGTACCATAGGAATTGAATCCGGTGGTTCTGTGATTATCCGAAATCTATTCTATTCGAAATTCGTAGACGATCCAGATAAATACAAATTAAAGATACCGTATACCGGATTTATTGGCACGGATGAGTTCGAACATGATGATAAGATTGCTCGTGTTATTTACGAATTTCCTGATGTGTACTCATCGTTCAATGCAGCGACTGAAATTGACATACCAAGTAATGCAATCATACCAAGTTCACCTACTAAAATTGTTGCTGGTGATGAGGTAATAATACACACGGAGTCCGGTGGTGTATTACCGACAGGAACATTGGTTAATGGTCTCATTTATACTGTAAATGAGGTTAAATCAATCGAATTCAATGGTTATACTCGCACTGCTATTTATCTGAAAGATCAGGTAATTACAGGTGCAGGTACGGGTAATGTTCATTTGCATGTAACTCATCGTAATTTTTCAACTGATACGGTGGATTTGGTCAATCATACTATTAAAGTAAATGATGCAAGTAGTCTTGCAGTTGGGATGGCAGTTCGTGTTCGTGGTTTCACCGCTTCAACCATACTACCTGCCCCTCTCAGTGAATCCGACAACTATATAATCGAATCCATTTCGGAAGATATTACTGATGGGACCACAACTCTAATCAAGTTGGTGGGTGTTGAGTTTACCGATATCGGAACCCCCTCAGTATATTTCGAGATGTTCAGTATCACACCCGATTTGAATAGTGTAGGTTCAGTTGAGATTACACACATCACTAACCCACTCAGTGTTGGTACAGTAACTTTATCAACTAATCGTGGAGACTTGATTAGTGTAGGTGAAGTTATGCGTATTGCATCCGTTGGTGGTGCTCGTGGACTTGCAACTGCTGTAATTAACAGCACTGCTACTAAGTGGAAGCAGACATCGAATCTTATCTATTACAAGGATTCATATGTTGTGTTTGGTAATTTGCGTTATCGAGTGCTGAAAACTCATTCGGTTCCAATTAGTGAAACGTTTAATCCCACCAATAATCCTAACTATATATTGGATATGTCCGATATTATCAAGAGATTACAGGTAGCTGAAATCAATCCTTACATGTTCGGTATGTTCAATGTTCGTTCACTGGCGTTTGATGGTGTGGTAGATTATAGCCAAGGATTCTCTGAACTGGCAAATGATTTGTATATCAAAAAGGAACAGGAACTTGGATTAAAATATGGATATGAACAGCGTGAGTACATATTCAATCCTAGAACCGCACCTCCTGAAAAGTTAACTCGTAACGGTTTTATGGAAATCGTTAATAGTGATGAACCAGATGATGCATACGATGGTGATGTTAGTTATTCCATTAAGGCAAATACTATCGATAGTAAATTGCTGTATGGGTATAATGATGTTGTTCTATCAATTAGTTACATGACTGTATCTGATGGTATAGTGACAGTAACCACTGCCAGAAATCATCTATTCAAGACTGGAGTAACCATAGAGATTGCTGGAGTTGTTCAATCTGAGTACAATGGAAAATTTGTTATCACAGTAACCGATACGAATAAATTCACGTATGAAATCACTGGTAGTCCATTAGCTCCTACAGGAACAGCCAGAACAGCAACATATACAAATGATATTGTTCTACCGATTACATCAATCGTGCGTTCGTCTAACATCGCAACAGTTACTACAGGTTACGCTCATGGGTATAATGATATCACTGAGGTGACAATTGCTGGTGCTGACCAAGCTGGATATAATGGTACATTTACCGTTACGCCAGTGAATGAGAATACTTTTACATATGTTGTATCTGGTTCGGAGGCAACTCCTGCTACTACGTCAACCGAATTGACATCTACTTATGTACCTCAGTTGAACGACCTCATTAATGTTGTCGAACAATATAATCCGAATGAAAATGGTACATATGTTGTATCCGATACTACATGGTCTGTATATGACAATACGGTCATTGGCGATCCTGTCATTTTGTTTACCCGACAGAATTTATTTGATATATCTAGTACGAATCCATCAATTGCTGATGAGGTTTCACACAAATCCATTAAATCAATGCGATATATTGGTGCTCAGATTGTTGAAGTTGTTCTATATGAAGCTCATGTATATGAAGCTGACACAACCATCGTTAACATAAGTGGTGCATTGGAGCCATCTTATAATGGTCGATTCTACGTAAGTTCAGTTGTCAATCCAACCACATTTAGATACAAGATTAAATCGGGTGTAACACCATCCAGCCCAGCGACTGGAAAACTTATTTGCTATGCAGATCAGTGGTATAAGTTCACATTGGCTGATATCGAGTGGCAGAAAAAGAGCAGTTATAACAAGAATTTCATTGGCATCACTATCAATAATATTTCTGGTAATGGTAGTCGAGTTACTGTATCTACATATCGAGATCATGGTTATTCGGTAGGAGATCGTATTACGATCACTGATACATATGAAATTGGCGATCCCCTTGATTTTGATGGTACGTTCATTATTGACTCGGTTATCAACTCAAGTAAATTTACTTATTTGGGTGGTCCGGTTGGTGATAAAACCATTGGTCGTGTCTATAAGGGATATAACATTTCATCGAATAATAACAAGGACAATGTATCGCTGCTTCGTGGAGAATACCCATTTACATTGAATAGTGGTATTACCATCAGTTTTACAATCGGTGACATCGTTGAATTGCATGACCAGTATCTGGCATTTGAAAATGGTACATACCGAGTAACCTCTGGTGCATGGACACGTTTATCTGACAAACTCGTTATGAAAATTCGTGATATAACTGTGGATGCATATCAAGATCCAAATTATACCGGATTAGGCGATGACGAAATTCCGTATGTATATCGCCGATATACTGATAGTGCAGTGAATGATTACATTGATGAAAATTTTACTGGCACCACTCAGGTATATAAGGTTGAAAGTCTATTCGCATCTAATTTCCAATTCATTTTTGAAAAGGTCGATAATATCGATACTGCTGGTCCATTCCAGAAACAGTATAATGCCAAATTTGACTACAACTCAGTTGCTTCTCGTGAAGGAATGAAGAGTAGTTTCACTGGTGTGAAAGATATGAAATACCCATTGGTTGAAAAGTTTGAACGTTTGGCGTATATTAAAGACCCAAATGTAATCGACTACGAAATGATCGAATATCTTGCTCGATATATGGGATATGATATTACTGCAATCAATAACGATATTGAGGAGAGTACGGTTTATACCACTGAAGAAGAGCGTGAAATGGCCCTCAGAAGAGCCATTCAGAATCTCCCACAGTATTATTCACTGAAGTCAACTAAATCTGGCTTGGAAATGCTGCTACTCACATTCGGTATCGTAGGTGAATTGGTTACAATGTGGACTAGACAAGAAAATCCATATGGTAACCCGTATGACAATGATCCGTATGATGATATGATCCCTGACTATGAACTTCGTGGATTGCAATATGCAGAAAATACACAGGGTAAAATGTCCAATTTTGTACCCACTCCTCATTTCAAAATAAAGGTGGAGATTGAGGGCAACTTTGATAATCAACTTCTACCAAGTGATAAGAGACGAATTGTAAGTCAGATCGAGCGATTCAAACCAATCAATACTGTATTTGATGGTATTTTCCGCTTCCTGAGTGCAAAACTTACAGCAACTGTAACAATGGGTCAGGTACGAACATTGGGTAAAATGAAGGCTGCTGTTGGATTCACTGATTTGATTTTCGATGATGAATACCAAAACGACTGTATTTAGTTAGGGTAAAGAAGGATCGTTCAAATGAATTCACAAATAATTACAAAGTGAGTAGATGAAACTCAGGATGTTTATTTGCGAACATTTGTTTGAACTCGGCACCATAGGGTCCGAGGACAAACCGAGCTAGTTATGTTTTACGGTAGATAAAAATACACACTGATATAAAAAAGATCGATTATAAACTATAATAAAAGTTGAATATTTTAGGGCGACTATAGGACCCATCAAATGGCTAAAAGAGTAACACTAACGAACCAAGGACTTTCACTGTTAGCTTCGTCATCCGAAGCGACAGGTCAATACTACTGGATTGGTTATTATGCAATGGCATATGTTCCCAATCTGTGGAAAAATGACTCAGTTGATTTGCCCGTAGATGAATGTGGTAAAGTAAATGAAGGAACCATCGGTTCCGTAAGTATTACTGAAACTGATACCGATCAGGTCACACCAACCATGACTCGTCTCACCAAATATGGTGATATGATTTATAACATATGGCAGGGTGATTTGAACGGTACTGGATTCCTTCAGTGTGCATCTGATGGATCTCCGGGTGGTGACCTATTTGGTCTCACTATGTATAATACCAATATTAAGAAGCACTATAGATACGTTCTGGATAGTAATGGTAACAATACTCTTGTTGCTTGGATTGAAGATCCTGCTTACATTGATGGTACAATGCTTGGTAAGCATGTGTATAAAGGTACTGACGGCTATGTGTCGAGTACAATTCCTATTCCTGCTCCTCTTTATTATCTAGGTGATGTAACGGGTCGAACATCCGTTGATACATTCTTTAATACTCTTCCTACGTTCGAAGTTACTGATGGATCTATTGGCAACGGTGCTTCTCAGTATCCATACATAACAGTTACATTGAAAGCAGTTGGTAACCCAACTTTGGATATTCCTCGTGTATCCGCTGATTATCGTGGATATACCGACTCTCAAGGAAACCCCGGCACATGGAATTATGGTGGATCTCCTTCTACCCCATATACAACTCCGGGTATATATTTTGATACATTGGAAATTCCATATCCAGTCGATCCTCTTCTTGGATTTGATGAAACCAGTTGGTTCGCAGCCGATCAAACTTTCAATGTGAGTGGTGCAACGGCAACTGATGCAGTGTTTAGTGAGGAATTCTGGAAACTCCACACGATTTCAAACTATAACAGATTTCATGCTCCGGTTAGCAGCATAGGTCATGTTCTGGATAGCGATTTGTCTAACCGAAACATGTCTAAATTGACAAAGTTTTTCCCTATTTCTAACTATAAAGTGATTAACACTGATTCTGGTTACAATGCTAACTCAGAAGTGGTTGAAGTTGCGACTGCCATCAAGCTTACTATCGACATCGATATTACCCCAAGAACCCTTGCACAGGGATTCGATGATGATTGTGCATTCGATGAAACGAATAACATTCAGTTCTTTGAAAAGTACAATAATCCTCTTAATCCAATTGATGCATTGGATGAATATGGTGAGAATATTTATAACTCTACCCATAGCTCATTCAAATTCAACCGTGTTGGATTGTATGCGGTTCCATTGAGAAAAGCACCTTACGTTCTTCAGGACAATGGATTCAGTACTGATCCTACTGGGCAGAACGTGGAATTGGAATTCCAGATCGACCCTGATGGTGAACCAGTTCTATATGCAGTAATTGATTGGGACAACACTATCTCTATGAGTGATACTGGTGATGGTCTTAACCAGTTCCGTATTGAAGCTGATGTTAACCTTCAGTCTCCAGATGGCGTTAATGATACAGCACTGGTTCGTGATGCGACTATCTTCTACAATTTGTATGAAGATGATGCTCTACATTGGTATCAGAATCAGTTGATTGCAAATGCATCTACTCAGAATGCGATTACTGAAATCGGTCTAGAAGTAGCAAGTATCAAAAATAGAGGTGGTAGAAGCGAATGCTGCCCACCTCCTGATTTGAGTGGTAAATTCGCTCCACTTGACCATACACATGATTTCTTGAGAAACCTTAAGGATGCTAACCTCAAGTTGGAAAATGGCTTGAAGGGCATTATAACAGCCGCTGAAGGATCAACGATTGGCGGTGAAGTATATAAAGTTGGATTTGCCTCTGTTGTTCTTGGTGAAAATACATCGGTTGCTGGTAATAACTCTTTTATCGGAAATGGTATTGGTAATTATATCACCAGTGAAGTAACCAAATCATCGATTCTTGGTGGTGAGACTAATTATATTATAGGGTCGTCACTTGAAGCAACTATCCTAAATGGTGCTACTAATGTGATCAATAATTCAGTTGGTGGTTTTATCGGAAGTGGTTCATCTAACTCGATTAATGGATCTAACGCATCCTCTATTATTACAGCTAGTTCGTCTATTATTGATAATGGAATTGGATCGATTAATAATGCTGTTATAATTGCTGGTTCTACTAATACGTTGATTAATAATATTAATCATTCAATAATTGGTGCCGGGAATAATAATATTATAGATGGATCATCACAAGCATTTATTGGAGCTGGTGCAAGTAACTATATTTACGGTGATGCGGTATCCACATTTATTGGTGCGGGTGCATCAAATCAAATTAGTGGCAGTGGATCTGCATATGCTTCTATATTAAGTGGGAATAATAACTCTATCAGTGATAGTGTATATGCATCTATTATAGCAGGACAAGGAAACAGTATAGCATTTGAAGCGGCATTCTCTATAATTGGTGCCGGCTTCGAAAATAATATTGACAAAGCTGATTTCGTAGGTATTTTCACTGGATCGTCTAATTATATAGGTGAACATGCTACTAGATCCGTAGTCGGTGGTGGATATAATAATTATATTCATAGTCCATGGAATTCTTCTACAGATGCTGGAATTTTTGCTGGTTATAATAATAAAATATACAATGATTTTAGTTTTATAGGAGCTGGACTGGAAAATGAAAATGGGGGTCAGTTTGCTTTCATTGGTGCTGGACGATCAAATTATATTACGGTGGATGGAATATATGCATCTATTAATGGTGGATATAAAAATGTGATTTCATCTGAATATGCTGGAATTGCTAATGGATATAATAATTACATTGGACGAGATTCATCGAGTGCTTTCATTGGTGGAGGTGCACACAACTATATCGGAATTACGGATTATGCTATAGTTAGTGAAATTGATCGTAATACGGCTGACCTTATTATTGGCAATAGTGCATATTCTTCAATTATTGGTGGTGATAGTAATACCATTCTCACTGAAGTTCAGTATGCAACTATTCTTGGTGGTAAAGATACCTTTGTTACAAACACGGGCGAAGTTGCTCACTCAGTGGGTGCTATTCGTAATCCTACTACTGATGTAATTGAGGCGTACAATAAACATTCAATAAATATGCTTAGAGGTAGGACATCGACAAATGATACTGTCATTACATTGTCACTTGATGATACAGGAACTGACTTCATTCAGATGCGAGGCGGTGAGGCATTTGCTGGTACATTGACGGTTGTTGGTTATATGAATAGTGTGATGACTCCTACTAATGGGGTGATTGATATTCTCTATCATGAAATGCATTCAGTTTCTGGTATATATGATACATTTCAATCTACCGCAACTGTTACAGAATTGACGTATACTGAATACGATAGATCGGAGATAGATTTCAATATTGTAACTGATCCAATTACGTTTAGTACATTTAATGATTTTCCGACTGGAACTACATTAACCGCTACTATCGGTGGTCATACAGTAACTATTACTACGCCAACCCCACATTTAATATCAGGAAATACCATTGATATTTATGTAAGTGCAAATCAGATTGAATTCAGCGGTATGTATACTGCTACTATTACGTCATCAACTCAATTAACATATAATATTCCCGACCCAGCTACCGTAGAAACAGCTACTGGGATTCATGTTGCTTATGGTGCTATCGTTGCTCGAACTATACCACATTTACCTAGTATCATTGATACAGTAATTGATTACCGGTATACTATTAATCCATCAGCGGGAGGTAATTTTGGATTATGTAATCATGATATATTCAATCCAATGCAATCTGGATTTCCGTTAATTACATTTGGGGTTGATTCAACTACAAAAACATTAAAGTTAGAAATTGATGCAACTGATCTATATTCAGGATCAAGTCAGATGTTATCATCGGAAGCATGGTGGGTAGCAACTCTAGATTTAACATGGATTCAGAAACAATAAAAAACATTCCTGAACATATCAGGAATGTTTTTGATGTTCACATTGGATACACTCTGAACATCCTGCCTTACATGCAATCTTGATCGGTGTATCCTCGACCTAATGAATTTTGATTGCTATGAGTCGGATAGATAATTGTGTTACTGTACCTGATGTGAATCGTATCGTAAATGAATTAACTGTACGATCATTATAAAACCCGGCGAGTGTCGTAATATATCCAAGTTCAATACTCTCGGATGATGTGGTAATGGAATCTGGAATTCCGGTACTTAACATATCATTAATAGCAAACGTATATTTGTATGTATACGTATCGGTTCCCTGTCCTGCTGGATTATATAGTTTGGTGTTTAAGACAAATTCTTTTGTTTCGTCTTGGTTCATCAAAATTTCAATACTTCCAGTATTAATTGAGTCGGTATTTGATTGCATGAAATACATACTAACACTATCGTTTCCGTCACCATTAGTTAAATATGGTTTCATTTTGGAATAGCATGTCCATTCAACACGTGTGGCGGTACTATCATAATATTGACCATTTTTAAGTATGATATCTTTGTTGACTTCAATTGACTCATTGGATTCATTATACGAAATTAAATTAAGAGTCACTCCATCCTTTACCCGAGTAACGTTTTCCGTATCACGGTGTGTTAATTTAATGCGTTCTATATATTTCTGTTTATTATAAGTATTATATAAGAACATATCGGTATCGTTTGGATATCTAAGCGTATTCCACTCAGATTCTGTTATTTCAGTAAGATTTGATTTGTCAGAAGGTATGGAGTGTGATGATGATGATGATGATGATGATGATGATGATGATGATGAAATAAAGATCTCTCCGCATTTGGTGAAATCGTAGTAATATCCACCATTTTTCAACTGCAATAGAACGCCGGGATTACTGGTTTGGAATTCAGCCACTGTCATAGATGTACTTGCAATGCAGCCTCGTGCATTGAGAGTATCGACTGCATCTTGTGGAGTCATATCCTGTTCAATTGCAATATCGGCAATTGTTTGTTCTGGGGTTGTGGAGGCGGATACGCCTGTTTCGTTACAACTCACCAGTAACAGTAATAGAATCGAAGCGAACACACTATAAAATTTGGACATACTTGCTCCTTTGGTTAAGTTTGTTTCTATCCATCATACAAATATAGAAAAAACTTATGTTTTGTCAATCAACTTATTCAAAAAATATGCAGATTGTTAAAAATATTTGCCTTTTCTTAAAGAATTCATCAAAGTATAAACTAATAGTAACAAGATGAGTTTACCGTGAAGATGCTTACAAAAATCAAAAATTTAGCTATTTGGGTTTGTGTTTTACTACCAACAATTGTGTTGGCAGGTTCGGATAATACCCAAGAATCGTTATCAAGTAATATTCCTATTGCTGATATTGTTCTTATAGTTACACTCGTAGCTGGTTTGCTCACGATTATATCAGTTGCTAAAGAAAAACCTCAGCCTAAAAAGGCTGATGAAGAAGACGAATTCAATAAGTTAAAAGCTGAATTGAAAGAAGAGTATAAAGAACTTGGACAGAAGATCTCTGAGTTAACTAAAATTGATGCAGCTACAAAAATTCACTATCTGGAAGAAAGTGTAACTGATTTGGATGAGAAGGTGAACAATTACCTGATGAAGAAAGTGTATGCACTGTCCGAACACTTTACTATGCTCGAAAATCGTGTAATCGATTTAGATAAATATTTTGAAAAAATGGATGTTGATAGAAAATCGGAGAACAGTCAGATCAAAACTGATATCAATACTCTTCGTGAGAATATCAGAGAAGACATCAACGATGTTAAGGACATCATTATGAAATTGATGATGGCCCTTAAGACCGATGATGATTAAGTTTGTTATGAATGTCCATTGTCGATTTGATTGATGGACATGTATTTGTTCTACTAAAACATTTTGGTTTGTTCACTGGATGTAGATGTAGTTTGTTCTCATATACATTTCCAAGTCGAAGCCCTTTACCAGCACATTCGAAAATTTCACCATCCGCCTGTATCAACATGAATGCCGATCCGGGGGTATTGGAGGGAATGTTCAATAAATGGTCACTTGGCTCTCCAATTATAATCTGTTCCCAATCTTTCATAGGTTCATGACAGCTATATTTCTCGCCCTTGTATATACCTTCATATCGAGTGATTTCATATGGATAACCACTTTCATTGAGCATGTCAATATAGGACTGATAACTTCCGTTCTCGATATGCTGTGGATGTAGAATATAGTTTACCACAAAGTTAACTTCATGGGTTACCAGCACATCTACGTTTGACTTGAATGAATCTATAGTTCGTTGTTCTGGATGGAACCCGACTCTATAATAGATTCGATCTTTTGGAATGTCAGTTAGAATATTTTTATGCCCTTTGATTAGACTAAGATTTGTAAGTAGAACGATTTTATTAGTCGTGCTGAGTTCTTTCAGAAAATCGTCTACTTTTGGATAATACAGGGGTTCCCCTCCAGTTATGGTTATCGTCCAGTCACTCAGATACTTTCGGGCAAATCTGAGAAACGCCTTGAAATCGAGAAAGTGACCCCGTGGATGTGCAATCCCTTCAATTGTCTTATTGAAAGCTTCGTTTTCGAAAGGGACTCCGTTTTGTCTAGCTGTGAATGGGTTTTTATACCCTAGTCCATTATATCGGAGGTCATGAATTTTTATGGTGCCATCTTCATTAAGATGGAGGGGGTGTTTCTCGGAATTTGCTATGCAATAGTCACATGAGAAGTTGCAGAAATTCAATAGAGTAACATCAGCATTTTTTATTTCATTCATATCTTTAACATATATTGGTAATTGGCTCCATAGAAATATATTTTTTAGGTAAACCATAAAGGAATAACCCATGAAACTGACCAGAAAGAATGTAGTAGAACTAGATCATGTTCTCAAGACGACCAATTATGATATGCCAATTGGTGCTCGATTTCGCTACGCAACCTCAAGTAACCTGAAGGTAACTGGAGCTGAAATTGATGAAATTAATGCTGCATTCCCCGTGCCCGATGCATTCAAGGAATACAAGCAGAAAGAAACCGCTGTGTATACCGAATTCGGTGTCCAGAATGTAAATGAAATCGCTTCATTTGAAGAAGAAAAGAAGCAAGCAATCGAAGCAAAGTTTGATGCACTCAAAGAAGAATACGCTGATGCGATTGATGAGTACCACGCAATTGAAAAGGAAAAGTTTGATTTCCTTAATGAGACAATTGATATCAATCTTCGTACCGTTAAGGTTGATGATGTACCTGATATTGCGAAAGAAAACATTTATCCTCATTGGGAAATCTGGAGAGTGCTTGAGTTGATCGTTGTTGATGACTAACTATGGCAAGATCAACGCTGTCATGTTGTTTTGTAGTTAAGAACGAAGAGCAGCAAATCGCTCAAGCTCTTGACTGCATAACTGTTCTCGCAGATGAAATTATCATCGTAGATACGGGTTCCACTGATGGGACCCTTTCTGTCGTTAATTCGTGGACTCGCAAGTACAATGCACAGAATGCAGTAAAAGTATTTAGTGTAGGCAATCAATTCCATGATACCGATGGTGATTTTGACTTTGGTGGAGCAAAAACGCATGCAATTCGTCAAGCAACCAAAGATTTCGTTATGTGGTTAGATGCAACTGATCGAGTCACTAATCAACGAGACGTTAAAAAACAATTCATTGACATAACCAATAAGAATAAGAATGTTTATATCGCCATGCCGACAGCATTGTCAAAGAATTTTGCTTTCGTTCGGACTCGAATTGGTCCACGTGTTCAAAGTAGCATGGTTGGTCGAATACATGAATACATGGCATTCACAAACGCTACCGAACTTACCCGCCACTTTATCGGGAGTCCGATTGACAACCATAAAGAACAGCGAAATCTGACCCGTAATATTCGGCAGCTATTGAAAGAATGGGCAATTAGACCTACTGCTCGTATCTGTTTTTACATTGCATTGACCTACCGAGAAATGCATGACACCAAAAATTCACTGGAATGGTTTCGCCGCCGAGTGTATACCCATTCATTCAGAAATGAGTTCGATGAAGAATATTTCAAATCGATGGAATCGATTGCTGAACTCATAGTCGATCAGATCAAAGGTCCCCAAGCCGATCTAGAACTATATGATATGGCTACTCAGATGATCGAACATAATCCACATCGGGTTGAGGGTCATTATTATATGGCTCGATATCATATGCGGAAAGAAGAGTACGAGAAAGCACAGGAATATTTGCGTAAATATCGTGGGTGTAAGAAACCGAAGACCTATAAATTATGGTTGAATGGTGCCATCTACAATGGAAAAGCTATTCTGAATGCACTTGAAGCATGCAAAACCGCTTTGAAATACAAAGATGTGTTACAACCAGACGAGATATTGGATTTACATCCGCCCACTCGAAGCACTTTTACCCGTGGTGATGG
>Ga0172381_10004635_pt1 | contig 14171 bp, 14 predicted proteins | sample Leawel6488metaG_FD_119754 | JGI IMG/M metagenome (GOLD analysis project Ga0172381, IMG submission 119754) | Leachate microbial communities from a municipal landfill in Southern Ontario, Canada - Leachate well 64-88 metaG | ecosystem: Engineered > Solid waste > Landfill > Unclassified | place... | reverse complement strand
TGACACCTTTCCATTTTTCAAAGAATTGGACTTGCTGGATATTAGACTTCACGAATTGTATGAAGTGGTAGATTGCTTTGTCTTGTTAGAGGCAGATAGGACACAATCCAATATTCCCAAGCCGTTCTATTACTACGAAAATAAGGATAGATTCAGGGATTTCTGGCCTAAGATACACTATGTACAGGATACTAATACAACCAGATTCAATAACGATAACTATGAAGTGGCTATTGATTTGGCAACACGCGATATGTTGATTGATGATCTATCCCTAAATGACGATGATATTCTAATTATGAACGATGCCGACCAAGTACTACGAGCCTCGGCTATTGCAGATGAGGATTTTTCCAGATCAGTACGATTCAACTTCAGGTGTTATCAGTATTATTTGAATATGTACGAGTACATAGAATGGGAACATTGGTGGGGCGCTATCGGAATGAAGTATAAGATGTACAAGGATAGTGGGCATACAATAGGGGAGATACGATCCAATATACATCTTTTTGATTCTAAAATGAAGGAGGATGCGGGCTGGCATTGGTATTACATGCTTCCATTAGAGAATATCCGTTCAAAACTAGTTGCGGGTTCCCATTGGAGAAGTACAACAAGTCCCCTACAAATGAGTAAGGAGTTTATAGAAGAAAACATAGCAAACGGATATGATATACTTAGGCGTGGCCCTAGAGTCAGGTATGTCCCATTAGACAGTAGTTTCCCAAAATATCTTGTGGACAATCAAGATAAATTTGAACATATCATACTTAAGGGGGCGGAATGATCTACGATACTTTCACATTCTTTAATGAGTTTGACTTGCTAGAGATACGACTACATGAACTTTCTGATGTGGTTGATAAATTCGTGCTAGTTGAAGCAGACAGGACGCAATCTAATCAGCCCAAGCCATTCTATTATGAGGAGAATAAGGAACACTTCAAGGACTATTGGGATAAGATAATTCCAATAAAAGTTTATAATACAGAAAGATTTTGGGACGGTGGATGCCAATGGTGCATTGACAATGCCACAAGAGATATGGTACTAACTGAGGTACAGTATGCCCCCGATGATATTGTCATAATTGATGATTCTGATACAATTCCTAGAGCTTCCGTCATTAAGAATCATGTATATACAGGCCCGGTTAGGCTGGCAATGATGGAGTCATATTACTACTTCAATTGCCTTCATTTTAATGGTACAGCAGGATGGTCCGCTTCCCAATTATGGAGGTATGGGGATATACCTAATCGAGCCAGCCAGATACGAGCCTTCATGCCAGGACTTGTGGATGCTATTGTGCCTGATGCAGGCTGGCATTTTTCCTACATGGGAGGGATCGAGGCTATTCAGCGTAAGATAAGGGCGGGTTCACATTGGAGAGAATGTGGCACCCCCGATATCCTGGACGAAAATCATTTAGCAAAAGTCATGGCAAATGGAAGTGATCTTTTTAATAGGCCGAATTACAACGTTACTACTGTACCACTAGACGAGCGATTTCCAAAGTACATCCTTGATAACAGGGATAAGTTCAAGCAATACATAAAGGAGCTTTAAGTGAAGAGAACTTGTTATATCCCTATACGAGAAGATGAGGATTTGCTGAAGCAGGCTATTGTCGGCCTTTATGACCAGGTAGACTCTTTCAGGGTAATCAACAGTACGCAAAAACCACTTGAAATATACTTCAAGGCCGATGATCCTAATTCCAAGATTAGTTTCATTAACCCTTCTACTCCTCTATGCTTTGAACAGGCCCTCAATACTGCCATAAAGGATTCCATTTCGGAGGGAAACACGGAATTTATCATATGGGGACATAATGACATCATTGTTCAGCCAGGAGCGGTGGATGCTCTTGTAGAAAAATACGAGGAGGTTAAGGGAACTAAATGGGGGGTTATCTATGGAATGTATGATACTCTCTGTCTTTTCAACCCTAGATTTTTTATTGATGAAAATATTTGGGGTGATCCGGCACTATTCCCTAACTATTTTGGGGACAACCACCGCTACAGACTCATGGACCTTCGTGGGTATGCTCGAATCAATTGTGATAAAGCTGCCGGACTGGTTCACCACATAGGCAGTCAAACTATTACTCGTCATCCTTATCATGGGATTATTAATGGAATGACATTTGATTTTGAGGGGCAGCTTTATCGAAGAATCTGGGGCGGCGGACCAGGACAAGAAACGTGCGCTGATCCCACTTGTCACGGACTTTACCCTATGAGGAGTTCATAATGAGTATTCATGCTGAATTAGGATGGTATAAGGGAGAGGGATGGTCATTGGGGTTTTCTGTGTTTGAAATGTACCTAAATATGCGAAGTCTCTACCTATTTCATGTTATGTTCTTAAAATTTCGATTTTCTATTGAAATTACTTGGTAGAAGCATCCCCCGAAAGGAATTGCACCCTTCCTGCCTTACCCGATTTACTATAATCTGGCATGGGTAGCGGGGGATGCAATTTTTATTTTTTATTAACCTTTTTGGGATACTCCATAGTAGATAATGCTTGGTGTAGCAGATTCCCCATTAGATTGACAAATTTTTCGTCATCATTTAGTTTACTTTCGGCATGAAGTAACAAATAATGTATCAATTCGTGACAGAAGGTCTGTTCTTGCATAGTTATAGGGGTAGGAATAGAATCTGTAGAAGTCTGTAATCGTATTTTATTTTCTCTAAAATGAGACATTCCTCGTGCATCAGAAGTATTAGTCAGTTGCTTATCATATATTACATCTATTTTCTGTCCATGTAGTTGAAATGAAGTAGGAATACTAAACATGAAACCCCCTTACCACCAATTTAGAACTTTGTCTCCAGTTATATATAAGGATTCTCCGATTACCAGGATGCCTAGTGCTATTATTACTTTTTTACTTAGTTTGTTCACGTTCTCGGATAACAAGAAGGAGGCTTCTAAGTTTTGAAATTGCAGCGTCATTTGACTCAATAATTGCTCTTTCTCGACTATTGTAGTCTCTCTCTCGGTCAATAAGAGCTTCAAGGCGATCTGATTCTGTTCGATATTGTTCAGCTCTTGCAAGGCTTGGTCGATAGATATAATAGTATCCGAGTCCTGAGCAAGTGCCAAAGCCGAGAATGAAACAAATAATGCCAATAGCAAAACTCTTTTTAAGCACATCAGACATCCTTTTTAGGTTGAAAACCTTCAACCACACCTAAACCAAGCAAAGTCGCTCCAGCCATGAGTACCCCATCTGCTGCTCCAAGAGCCATAGAAAGCCTTACAGCGACTTCTGCAACGGGTATTAAAGCAGTTAGAGCCACAATGGAAAAGGACAGCTTCATAGCCAATCCTAGCACCATGGAGATAGAACCCCAAAGTCGTTTGGAGCTGTTATCCCCTTGAGCATCTTTAAGAAAACCTATGGGTTTATCTGACATAATGCCTCCTATTGATAGAACGGATAGAAAGTGGGAGAGAAATAAATAACACTTCCGTTTCGTAATCCGGCTCGAATAATCCAGAATCCAGTCATAGCGGCGGATCGTTTACCTCTCATATAAGCTGTCTGCTTCTGAATACAGCCAGATTCAAGGGCATGGACGTTCCTGTAGAAAATATAAATCGCCTTATGGGCATGCGAAGAAATTAATAGATTTGGTTTTGTCCCGCCAGTAATAGCCTCTATAATCTTCTGTTGACGGTATGACAATGCGTATGAGGCACCTGGGTCTATTCCATGAAAAAGTCTGATTACACATCCATTTATAGACAAATCACCTTCACCGTTGCCGAGATACGTAGCATTGGGGATTGCCTTGCATATCTCTTCTACAATGCACACGCCCGCATTTAACTTGGTGTTAAAGCTATCGTCATGGTTCCCGCTTATCAAATACATTGGTTTCTTCCATTGGGAAAGTAATCTAATGGACTCGTCACGTTGGGCATTGAATCCGATATGAGACAACTCATATACGCTACCTGGACGAGACATCATGCCATCAACCACATCACCGCCATGTACCATAAATTGACATCCATTCTTTTCAAACTGTTCCAAAGCAGATAGGAACATATTCTCATCGGTGTAAATACTTCCAAAATGGGTATCCCCAATCACACCAAATACTATTTCATCGGCTTCAAAATTAACTATTGGCACCTTCTTAAATCCGGGAACAATTCTACCTCCGTTTGCGATGGCCCTCAATTCTTCATTTGTGTACTGTTTTTTTAACTTCATCAATAGATCAGCAGATTCTCCAAAATATTCTCGATATGTTCTTTTGTATCTGTCTAATGCCGTTCTCTGAATACTAAACATCTTACATGTTTCATCGTCTCCATGAAGAATGCTGTAATCAACGATCTCGCTTACTCTTTCTTTTCCTGCTGGCATTATTCCTCCAACCACTTCGGATTATTAGCAGTCCATTCTATTGTCTTATAGAGAGAATCTTCAAATGATACTGGCATAGTAAATCCCATATTTTTCAATTTATACCCATTCAAATGATAACTGTGGTCATTTCCAGGTCTAGCCGCATAAAAACTCACTAATTCGTAGTTTAATGGCTTTCCTACAGCTTTAGCAATTAATTCCGCCATGGCAAGATTATCTATCTCATTTTCCCCCGCAATATTATATTTATCCCCAGGGTCCCCCTTATCCAGTACAAACAAGGTGGCGGCGGCAACATTACGTGCATGTATCCAATACCGTGATCCTGGAATAGTTTTTGTGGGATCAGCATAAATAGGCACCTTATTTCCAGCCAGGACATTCTTTATTACTTTGGGGATGAACTTTTCAGGATGTTGTCGTTCCCCAAATACATTCATACATGACGTGATTACTACAGGAACCTTGTAGGTATTATGCCATGCGAGACACAATTCAGCTCCAGCCGCTTTAGTGGCGGAATAGGGGTTCCCCGAGTTATAGCGATCCCATTCTTCAAATCCTCTCGGAAATCGTACATTATCGGCAGTTCCGTATACTTCATCAGTACTAAAATATATCATTTTTGATAGGTTTAGGCACTTTCTAGCAAATTCAAGTATATTCATGGTTCCTATTACATTGGACATGACAAATGGAGTAGGATTTTTAATGGAATTGTCTACATGGGTTTCTGCTCCAAGATGGAGAATGTAATTACAATTTTGTAATTCATCTAAAAGATATCCCTCCATGGGGAATGCTATATTGTAGGTAAATACTCGCACTCTAGGATTATTCATAGCCCCGATATAATTTAGACGTGCAAACCCGAAACTTGCATACGTTAAACTATCTACAATATCAATATCCCAATCAGTATTGGCTAAAATATGATTCACCATGTGATGCCCTATAAAACCGCATCCTCCTGTAATCAATACTTTCATGCTATCTCCTATATTGGAAGGATGTTTAACTGTATACTATATCATACTATCTTGTCAAGTCCTATTCTCAAAATGTGGATTATCTCCAAAATTTCTACCAGGATAAAGCCCCACCCGTTCAGCACATTCAGCCATCTTAGCCCATACTTCATCAGGAGCGTTCCAATCTACTTTGCCGTTTTTCCCTAGTGGAACAGCATCAAAAGCCTTTCCATAGAAATGCTTAGAATCCAATGTCCAAGTAACGCGCCTGTCGGCCTCTGCTTCCGATAAATCCCAGAATTTGTACATCTTTCGTAGAGCGTTTAGTTCTTTATAAATATTTGGATTTCTATCTTTTACAGAAGCTAGGGCTCCTTGCAAAAAATAAAGAATTTGTGTTTCGGGCATTCGGAGAGTTTCATTTACGACAATAGTAATGTCTTCCTTGGCGCATTCTCGTATAAATTGATTACATTTCATCATAGTAGTAGGATTAAGACTATTAATATCGTTTATGATACCCATATTTAGCCTCCCGAAGCTATTCTAGCAATAGCTTCTATGCTATTCCCCATAATTGACACAATACCTACAATGACTAAAATAGCCCATGCAATCCCCTTAGCAGTATCAATCCAATTGCGAGTTTTAGAAGTAGTTTTTTCATTATATTGTTCTTTAGCCTTAACCCACATATCATAGAAGTCTTGTTTATACACAATTGGCTTCTCATCTATGCACTGTTTCACTGCACTCTCCATTTGTTCATTAGTAGGGCGAGCCTCAAGATAACTCATAATTTTCTCTAAGCGAAGGTCTATATCTTTTTTGAAATCATTCAAGATGTCCTCCACTTGCCGAGATGTGTTACGTTCAATTTGAAGACGTATCAATTCATCATGTTCAGATTCATCCATGATTTACTTCCCCTTTTTGACCTTTTCAGGTAGTTTCTTTCCTTTAGGAGTTTTCTTTTCAAACTCTTTAGCAATCTCTGGCTCATGTATCCAAAGATAAGCACGTTGGGACTTACTTCTCATGGGCATATTGAGCCTCCTTTATTCAATATCGTTAAACTAAAAAACATTGCTGCCCTCCCTATAATTGCTTACTGCCATGATGCGTCGCATAATACATTGTCGTGTAGTATGACAGATCAAGCGTTATCACGAGCTCGGCCTCGTCATAAAACACGTTATGCGCTTGTGGTTCGAGATAGCGGCCGGCATATTTGACTATGCAATGCCCCGAGCCGCTAGGTCGTTTTATGCCAATGAGCCGCGCATCTTCGCCGAGCCGGTAAATGAGATATGTCGCCAAATCCTCGCAGTCACCGCCGCCGTCGCGCTCTGTCTCGTGCGGGCTCTTCCAGTAGCCGCCCGGAGGGTCCGGCTGGTACTCAAGCGCCGCCGTCGCGATCCATGCGGTGTCGAGATCGTCGTGCAGCATAGCGTAGCCCTCGGCGTTCGAGCCGAACGGCCCCGAGCATGAAGCGAGAACGAGGCAGGCTATTGCGAGGAATACGCCTCTAAGGTTCAAGTTTTTCTTCCCCCGCCAAGATTTCATCCAACATTTTTATCGCGCCGATCAATTCGCCATGCTCATGAGACAGACGCGCTTGTAACTGTTCATTATCCGCAACGCGCTTTATGAGCTCTTCTCGTTTCTTTTTCATGTCTTCGATCTGCATGTGGTACCCCCATTAGTCGTTTTCGCCAGTACATAAAATAATCTTTCTGCATTCCATCTCATAACTTGCGTTAGATGCCTTGGTTTGTATCGCAGTACCACTAAGTGCAGCGTATGTTCCATCCCCAGCAAGAAGCGTCAGCATCGTCCCCCCCGAATCGCGGGCATAGAAATACAGTGCGCTAATAGGTCCGCCATCTTTACCATCACTTAAAGATAAGAGGCCAACTTCACCGAGTGCAGGAGTAAAGAACGTTGCCATGGAAGTTGATGCGGTATCGGTTGTTGCAGAATAATGCTGCCCTTCGGCGAGCAAGTTGCCCAAGAAGTATCCGTCTTTCCACTTGTAGGTGGAGGTGCCGAGACTTATTGTGTTCGTTGCGACGGGATATACGGACATTAGTATGGGGCTTATAGCCAAACCCGCCAACGCCGTGAATGCGAAAGCTTCTAACGAAATATATCCGCCCCCGGCTGTGGCCTGTAGAGAAAGTCTGGCGCTATACGAATCCGCCCACTCGGCCCAAATGTATCTCTGAATGCGTGAATTAACTGAATCATACCAGTGATAATCATATGTATGTGGATATTGGGCCATACTCGCGCCAAAACGCATTTCTTCAAATACACCATAATATCCAGCGATATCAGAATATATGTTTTTACTAATTTTTACGCTCGTCGCTCCCGGTGTCCCGGTGCGCATATTATAGTTGGCTAGGCATATGCCGTCGCCGAACGTGTTATCTGCACCGTCCCCGTTAATTGCAACGTGTCCATCGCTCGAATAAATTGCCGCGCCAGTCCCGACCGTGAGATACGAACTCGCCGTAATAACTAATCCAGCAATGGTACCCGTTGCCATTATATCCTGTGCAAATATCGACGTAAAAAACGCCGTGACCGCCCCGAGCGACGTGAACAGTGTGTCAATCCCATAATCGCTTGACGTGCCATAGGTGCCCTGTTCTTCGGCCCACGCAATATCAGCCATCGCAGAACCAAGATGTGCGACGAGATTCGCGGCGCTCGCCGTCGTTATGCGTGTAGGCGTGCCGGCATCGGAGTAGTATACTCCGCGAGTTATAGGCGAATCATCGGTGTCATAGACCGTCCACCAATCGCCGTTATTATAGCTCGTCGGATGTGCGGCAAGATACCGGCCAAGATTTTTCGGCGCATACACCGTCACCGAGTTATTCGCGTTAGTCGGGTCGAGCCGCCAGTCGGCGAGCTTGTACGGCAGTCGGGGGAGCAGCCCGAGGGACAGGCCACGGATTTCTTGATCCGAGGGTAGGCGGGAATACATGAGAATAGGCCCCATCGTCCCAGCGAGGGGGTGTGCCGTGCCTTGATACGATCCGAAATATAAATAGCTTCCCGCCGTGGGCTTTACCGGCGTCGTCATCGTCTGCGTCGCGCCGAACTGCGCTCCATTGCGGAAGGCTTTTACCGCGCCAGTGGACCAATTAACATAGATGTATGGGGCAATTTTGGAGGAAGTGTAGCCAGTGTAAACGTCTGCAAAGTCAAGATATGTCGCCGTAACACCATTCCAATAATCAACACGCAGCGTATTGCTAGACGCTAATCTACGGACGCGATAAAATCCAGCGCCTCCTGTTTTGTAATTAACAAGTGCCTGGGAATCTGCTGTCTGTGCATGCCCGTTCGGGAAATCAAACGCAAAGAACATCTCATCGGGAACCGTAGCGATAATAGCGGAGGATTTTAGATAATCGTTCGCTCCATCGAAAATCAAATTACCGTTACCGTCGGGCGTAGTTCCATTGGGGATAAGGTGCAACCCGTGCCCTGAGTTGTCAATATCTGGGGTGTCGTAGAGGGCAGAACCAATATAGACGAAACAGACATCCCAATCGGCTATACCATACATACGGATATTAGCTGCTGACGCAGCATAAATATCGCATATTACCCAATCGGCCGAGGCGGTTAACGTATAGCCTCTCGACCCACCGGAAGACATATTAACAGCTAATGTCCCACTGTTGACTCTGACTCGCAAACGAACAGTTGCCCCTGCGGCTACACTTTTGTAATACCCCTCGGAGGCTGCGTCTCCAACAATATTCCAAGTACCGTTATTAAAGGTGCTTACTGGAGCACCCGCGTTTATAGCCCACCCGGATGTGTTAACAAATTTATTGTCGTTTACATAAACTGTTCCCGCCGCGTTGTCAGGTATCTCAGGCGTTTCGTTACCGAGCCAGGCGGCGGCGAGGTTGGTGGAGGAGGGGGCGACGGCCCCGGTGTCTGTCCAGGTGGTTGTGCCGAGATCCCACTGCCACAGGCTCGCGGTCTGCTCGCAGTACACGAGTTCGTCGTCGTACTGACCCGTCGCGGCGGCGACGAGGGCAGAAGTAACAAAGCGACGCTGAATGGCGGCCTCGGCGGCGGCCTGCGCATAATTTTTATATACAAATATGGTTTGCGTTTGCGGAGTAAACCCACTTCTATTTGCCGTTAATATGAAACTACCGGAAATAGTAGCGAGCGAATTGAATCCCGATACGGTATACCGATTGATTTGCGTGCCTGTTCCAAATGAACCCAAAATACCACTCGTTGTGGCACTATATGTCCAGTTGTAGGTGACGTTCTTATCACCTCTGTATACAAACATATCCACATATGCAGCACTATAATCAGAAACTGCCCCATTCAAAGCCGCTGCAACTGTGATGCTTTTTTGTGTTATAGTGGAATATACCTGCTCTTGATCCCCCAATTTACCTGCCGTGCTTACATATTGTCGAGATAGTGTGCCAATATCTTGACTATATGCACGAAGTTTATAAGTATATCTTTCCTCTTGTTCTTTCCAAGACTGTTCCACCACCATACATTTTTGATCTGTTCCATCTTCCATATCAACAGTAACTAAATCTCCTACATCAACAAGATCGTCGCTATAAATAGTATAAGTAATCCCCCCAACTGCATGTTGAGCAGCAAGATTCAATGCAATAATATCTGCAAATGTCTTATCATAAATAAATGTGCTTACATATTGGTCTAGTTTTTGTCCACTTACTGTAGTATTATCCACCGTAGACACCCGTTCCGTAGATTTATACCATACATTACCATAGATATTGTTATAATACAATTTTAATGGCCCGGCAGTGGGATTACTATATACCAATCTAGCTTTTTTATTCCAAAAACCAGATACAGTGCGGACTATCCCAGTATCATAACTAGCATCCACCCACCAACCGGATGTGGCCACCAAGCCAGAAAAATCAGAATCAAATGCTTTATAATTGTAGTCTAATTTATTAAGAATAGCATAATTTGTCCAATATTTTACAGTATCTTCCGCATATTCTTGATATACTATTGTGTTTCCGCTTGTGGTAGTATCGATAACATTCGTTAATGGGGGGTATGTGGTGCCAGGAAGTATGGTATATCCGGTAAATGTACCTGCATCGTCATAGGTACAGTTATCGTCTGTATAGAGTCTCACGCTCATTCCACCGCTAACTGTCACCGCTTGTGCTAATTCATAATAGGTTACTTCCGCCCCATAGTATGTTTGGGTAGTATCTTCAACAACTGTTTCTATTTGCATATTAGAATCATTAAATGTATATTCAGAGATGCCAGAATTTACCCATTTTAAGGGAGATATAAGCCCTGCCGCATCTATATTAAGCACATGTTGATACTCAAATAGCAGTGTATCTAAGATATCCAAAATGGAGTCATCTTCACTATTTGGGGCAAACTTTGCTATAGTGCCAGAAATAGTGACTGCGCCCATCTTAGCAGCAGAAAATCCAGCCCTGTATGCTAGCTGATGGACAAGAGATGTGGTAGGGGAAGCGGGATTCATAATAGAAAAGTTCGTGTAACAAATATCACCTATAGGAACATCTAGTAGAGTAATCTCATCCTTTGCCTGTATTGTCCATATAATATTATTCAATATTCCATTATACGTGCGTGATTTTGTTGGTTCAGAATATCCATAAAATAAAGAGGTAGTCCCATCTTCAGTGATCCGTACAAGTATATTTTTTGTTGCATAGCGCAGTAATTCATATATGGTTGCGTCATACACGATATCAAAAGATGCTTCATTCTGAGCAAAATGAAAGTTCTCTGAACAAGCACGTTTGGTTATAAGAAGAGTGTCATATTTAGTAAATGAGGAAATATTTCTAAATCCAACACCGTCTTGAAAATCCAATTCAACTTTTCGTGCCATGTACTCCCCTTATGCCAATCGTACTGTCAGTGTACCGGATTGCTTTTGTTTATATATAGCCTTTGCAATACTTGTTGCAAGATCATTTTCTGCCATAATACTTCCTTCCACGGTAACTGCTACATAGGTATCCCCACCACTTGAGCCGCTACCCATTACTATGTCCCCACGATCAATAGCCTGAGTGAAATCGGCAGGAATAACTCGCTCGCCCTTATGTAATTGTGCTACCATATTCTCAGGAACATCACTAATACCCTTCGCATAGCTACCCTTTACATAATTAGTCATATCAACACCATAGCTCTTTAGTGTATCCCATAAAGCTCGGCTAATTGTAACTGAAGCGTCCCCTTCTATATTCATAGCGGCCAATAAGGAAGTTATGTCACTATCTGATAGACTTTCATCTTCTAGTACCTGTTGAATAACCAAAAGTTCAGATAATCGAGCATATATGGCATCCAAAGTGTTAAGTTGAGCATCTGCTGTACTTAGTAAACTAGCTTCAGTTTCATATTGAGTGCTAATAGCTTCTGCTTGTGTTGCATATTCAGCAGCGGTAATAGCACCAACTTCATACAAATCTTGTAATGATGTCAGCTGGTTATCTATAAGATTATCCAGTTTGTCTTTAAGATAATCTATGGTTTCAGTGAGAGCATCCTGTGCCGCAGTTGCTTTAGACAGGGATTGTAATGCTTCTGTAGTTGTTTGAAGAGCATCCAATAATTTAATATTAACAAATGGTATTTTATTAAGTGCTTTAATAATAGCATTCATAACATTGATAAATGCATTCCCAACAGGAACAATAACATAGTCATTGAACCAAGCAAATGCAGCCCCTAATAATTGCAAAACAGGTAAAATATTAATACTTATAAGTGTAACTAATATTGACAAATTAGTTGCAAACATATTGATAAAGGGCGCTAAAATCTGACCAAGGGCTTCTCCTATTGTCGTCAATAAATCCACTAACGGCTGTAGCGCTCCGTTTATAAAGGGCTCCAATATACCTTGTGCCCCTTCAAGTATAGTCGTAAATGGGTTAAGAACTTTATTTACATTCTCTATGGAAGTGAGAAAGGATGCTAGTGCAATGGCTATTTGGGCAAAAGGATCACCCCCAGCAACCATATTACCAACTTCAGTTCCAGGAAGCATCGTAGCCCCTACTGTTTGTGCCATACTAGTGGCTAATACACCCGCCTGTTCACTTGCCCCATAATTCCCTGCATTAGCGTATCCAAATCCTGCGGAGGCTTTCATATCTTCCCAATATTCAGAAGAACCTGAAACAACTTTTTCATAAGCTTTAAGATTCTCTTGTTTACGCAATTCATCAGTAGTCTTCTTCATTATATCAAGTATTTGTTGTCGATATTCCAATATGATTTTTTCGTTTTCCGTTTGTGCATCTATACGGGAAGCTATTTCGTTTCCCAAATCGGAAGCCTTCTGATCCAGTTCTAATTTGAGTTGTGCTTTTTGGACATCAGATAATGAAGCTTCTATTACAGTAAGTTGCGCAGTAGCATATTCATTCATCTTTTGAGTAAGGGCATCTTCATTTTCTCTCTGAATTCTCTGCATTTGTGTGATAAGAGTTTCATATTCAGATATTTCTTTAACAACAGAAGCAATCTTACCGTAGTCATCTATTCCTATTCCAAATTTAGCCACCTGTGCCTTTTTATATTGCCCAGAAAAATAAGGTTGTTTCACATCGGAAATTTCGCTCATGCGTTTTAGAGCATTTGTCTTCCTTATTTGTTCTCGTTCATATTCATATTCCATGTCTATGTATTGCTTAGCTTGGTTATATAGTTTAGGGTATGCTCCAAGTTTCTCTTTCAATAGTTCAATATTTTTCTTATACTCGTAGTCAATAGTGGCATATATATTTGTAGATTTTCCAGCCATCCATTTATTATAGGCATCCTTATACTTCTCAAATTCCTTTAATGCCTTTTCCCAAGCTTCATCCTCTTTTGCCTGCGTAGTATTTTCTTGTTCAGTAGTTGGGACTCTATATCGTCTACGTTTTTCGGATTCAGAAATCTTATTCAATTCATCCATCGACATTCCAGCTAACATTTCAGTTTCAGCTATTTTAGCATTTGCACTAGCAATTTTAATCCATTGAATAAGACTAATAATTCCAGCTACAGCCGCCGCTACTGCTACACCAATAGCAGTAATAGGATTCGACAATGCCGCTATTATGGCAGCACCTTTTAGCGCCGCTACAACTGCTAAAATAGCTCCAATAAGCACACCTTTAATTTCATTAATAGAATCAATTGCAGTCATAATACTTCGAGTAAAAATTATGGCACCTTTAGTTATATTTCCTAAAAAAGCACCCCATTCAGTAAATATATCCATATTGTTTTGTAATGCAGCAGTTAATTCATCCAGTGCAGGGGTGAGTGCCGTCATCATCCCAGAAGTTATTGCACCAGTAGTCTTCTGCCAAACATCCGTAAGCATAGACATTTTACCTTCAAAAGTCTTCATGTATTCCTGAAGGAATCCTGCATATACTCCACTGCCGGTAGTCATATTTATAAATGCCTGTTGAACTTCAGCAAATCCAACCTTACCAGCTTCCGTTAATTTTTGTATCTTTTCCTTCGGAACATCTAGCACTTTAGCCAATTCATCATAAATGGGAATACCGCGCATAGCGAACTGCATCAAATCTCTAGTGTATGCCCTGCCCTGAGTCTTCAATGTACCATAAACATAGGCAATATCATCCAGACTATGCCCCGTCGCTTTAGATACTGTACCAAGCGTTTCCATGGTATCAACAAGTTTATCTGCACTAAACCCATAAGCAAGTAACTGTTTAGATGCG
>Ga0172381_10004634_pt1 | contig 14175 bp, 12 predicted proteins | sample Leawel6488metaG_FD_119754 | JGI IMG/M metagenome (GOLD analysis project Ga0172381, IMG submission 119754) | Leachate microbial communities from a municipal landfill in Southern Ontario, Canada - Leachate well 64-88 metaG | ecosystem: Engineered > Solid waste > Landfill > Unclassified | place... | reverse complement strand
GTGTGGTGGACATCCTGAAGAGAATGCTTCAAGCATATGATTAAAGTTCTTCTCAATTCTTTCTTTTGCATAGCCCATTATTTCAAATACTTTTCTTAATGCCTCCGGTTCGTGATTTCTAATACTACCTCCACCTATTTCATAACCATTCAAAATAACATCGTATTGAGTAGTAAGAATATCTCCAATACTCTCTTTTTTCATTAGCATTCCCATATGCTCGTCTTGTGGTTTAGAGAAAGGGTTATGAGTAAAAGTCCATTCACCTTCTGTGTCTGGATTATCAGATTTATCAGTCCTTTCAAAGAAAGGAAAATCAATCACCCAAGCAAATGCAAGCAAATCCTTGTCATCTTTATCCTTTCTAAAGTCAGGCCTATCTGTTCCGTATTTTTCCATTGCTTCCTTGTAAGTGATTCTAGGAAAAGGAATATCTTGTATTTTTTTATTAGGATACAAAGTCTTCACTATCTCTATTAAAAGTGCTTCATTTAAATTCATAACATCCTCTCTGTTCACGAAACTCATCTCCATATCAAGTTGAGTAAACTCTGGCTGTCTATCACCCCTTGTGTCTTCATCTCTCATACATCTAGCAATCTGAAAATACTTTTCTACACCGGAGGCCATCAATAACTGTTTGTATTGTTGAGGTGATTGAGGTAGAGCATAGAATTTACCCTGCCAAAGCCGAGAAGGCACTATGTAATCTCTTGCTCCTTCAGGGGTGGACTTAGTTAGAATTGGAGTTTCTACTTCAATGAAATTCTCTTTGTCTAAATAATCCCTTATGAATTTAATTACTTTGTGCCTATTGCGAATATTCTTCTGCATTCTTTCTCTTCGCAAATCAAGATATCTGTATTTCAATCTATTCTCTTCACCTATCTCATACCCTTCTGTGGTTACATCAAATGCGGGTGTTTCTGCTTTGTTAAGAATATTTATGCTTACTGCTTCAAGCTCAATTCCTCCGTTTATTACTCCTTCTTTGATATTCTTCGCTGGTCTTTTGTTTACTATTCCTTTGATTTCTAGCACCCACTCCGGCCTTATCTCTTTTGCCTTTTCAATAGCATCAATCCTAGATGGAAGAGCTACACATTGAACTATTCCTGTCATATCTCTCATATCAAAGAAAACCATTTTTCCTTGGTCTCTTCTTACATTCACCCACCCTAATATACTGACTTCTTCGCCTGCTCTTTTTTCTAAATCACTGATATAGGTTCTGTTTTTCATATAATCAATATACCACAAAATGATTATTTTTCACTATGTCCATTATGCCATAGGGCAGAGACTGAATTTCCATTGTGTAGATTGTCTATCACTTGAGCGATGAGTTTAGTAGTAGATATCACTTCTAGCTTCTTTATTTTCTTTTCATTTTCTTCTGATAGACAGGTATCAGTAAGCCAAACTCCGGAAAAAGATGCGGAATTAAGAGTGCTTATTGCATCTCCTGACAGAACTGCATGGGTTGCTGTAAAATATACATTCTTTGCTCCCTCATCTTTTAATGCCTTTAAGCAATTGACAGCAGTGCCACAGGTATCAGCGATATCATCAGGTATCACACAATCATATCCACTTGGGTCCCCTATCACTTCCATTATTTGATTATGATTTGCTTTTTTGTAATCTCTTAATTTATTAAGAATGACTATATTCCCTGGAATACCAAGTTCTCCTGCTATCTTTCTAGCAGAAGTCGCAGCCCCTAGATCAGGAGATACTATCATCAGTTTCTTAAGATCAAACTTCTTGCTCTTTATATGTTCAAGGAGTAAATCTGTAGTATCAACATCTACCATCGGAATAGTCATTGAATGGGCATTGTAACTGCTTGGATTATGGAGTTTAAGTGTTACCACTCTATATGCTCCTGCAATTTGTATTTGCATAGGAACCTTTTGAGATAATACTGGCTCTCTATGATTTGTAGATCTATCCTGTCTTGCATATGGGAGAGTTGGGATGATGACTGTGATTCTGCTTGGTTCTCCTTGTTTTAGAGAAAATACTAGAGAAGAACATTCATCTAGGTCATAAGCAAGCTTTTCTTTATCACCAAATCTTGGCTGACATATTACATATACATCTCTGTCTCTTACAGAGTCTGTGTGATTTATTATGAATTCACCATTTTTAAATAGTTTGTATGAAAATGGGGAAAGCTCAGTTTTTAAAAGTTTAGCTACCTTTTTTGCTAGAGTAATATGAGTGCCATTTTGAGTAGAATATAATTTGAGAGGATATGGATTTAGACTAGGATGATTTCTGTTTTTCACACTGTTATATTACCATAACGGATGTATGTTCTGCAATGAATTATGATATTATATTTTTTTTGCTACTACTTCCCACCATAAAGAACTTTTTGATTTATTACTATTTAAATTAACACTAATAGATGAAAATCCAGCATTTTTTAGAGAATTTTTAATTTCATTCTCATTTTCAAAAAGCATAGAGTTTTCCTTAAGATATTTCCACAATATCATTACACTCCTATCTTTTCCATCACTTTGTTCCAAAAGAGAAGGATGATGAAAATAAAAAATAGCATTACTATTATTATTTAAAACACGAAAAGCTTCTTTAAAAGATGGCTCATGAGGAGCAAAATCAATTGCATGATTACTTACCACTAAGCCAAAAGTTTTATTCTTAAATGGCAATTCAATTGCATTAGCTTGAGTATGTAAAAAATCCTTTCTTTTTTTGTCAAAAAGTTTTATTGAAGATATTTTTGCTAGGTCTATTGAAACAAAATCATATTCTTTTAGAATTTTGCTTCTATCTTTTTTTTGGATATGCGAATACATCAATTCCTTTTCAAGAGTAAGTACCCCAGATCCAATATTCAAAATTTTCTTTGGAAGTATCATATTATTTTGAATAAGTTCTCTAATTTTTTTTGCCATTGAATTTCTACTTTCACTTGGACTATCTGATTCATATTTTTTATAATAATCAGTATATTCTTCCTTTGAAGTATTATTCAAATCATAGTTTTGAATTGTGAATTTTTTTTCTTGATTCATTATTTTTTATAAATCATTTAAAGACACTCCAATCTTTTCCTTTACCTCCTTCATTTTTAGAATTGCAGTTCTTCTAGCATCTTCACCACCTTTCTTTAATATCTTTAATGCCTTTGGAATATCCTTTTCAAACTCTTTTCTTTTTTCTCGGAGTGGTGCAATAAATTCTTCTAGGTCCTCTATAAGGATTTCTTTGAGTTCTTTATACTTCCCTTTCTTGCTTTCGTATAAAGGAAGAAGTTCACTTGCAGGACGAATAAGATTGTGAATTGCATAGACATTCTTTGGTATTCCTTCACCTGAATCTGTTACTATACTCATCACACATTTCTTAATCTCTTCATATTCAGCAAATAGCGGAATGGTGTTACCGTAACTTTTTGACATTTTTCTACCATCAGTACCAGGAACGATAGCAACATCTTTCATTATGTATGCCTCTGGTAGTTTAAAGGTTTCTCCAAAAATTCTATTAAACTTCTCAGCTGTGTCTCTCGCTATCTCTACATGTTGTTTTTGATCACTACCCACAGGTACTAAATCAGTATCGTAAAGCAAGATATCGGATGCCATAAGCATAGGATAATTAAAAGTACCGACATCTATTTCTTTGTTCTTTGCCTCTGCATCCTTGAAAGCATGAGCTCGCATTAGGTAAGGCATAGTGGTTATAGTATCAAATATCCATGTAAGTTCGGTATGTTCTGACACATCGGACTGTTTAAATAAAGTAACTTTTTTAGGATCAACACCAATCGCAAGATAGTCTAGAAGAACACTGATTATATTATTCTTCATCTCATCCCTATCCTGCAAGGAATGCAAGGCATGATAATCTGCAATGAAGATATGACTTTTGTATTTATCTTGTAAATCAACAAATTGCTTCATTGCCCCAAAGTAATTGCCTATATGTGGCTTACCTGATGGCTGAACCCCTGATAATAGTATTTTCTTTGACATATGTATATATATTATCACATTACAATATGTTTTCCACATCTTAATAACACAATCTTCCCTTTTTTCTGTTTGAGAATTATTTGTTTGTGTTAAAATGTCTTCAATGCCAAAGTATAAAAAAGATGGTTTAAGAACACCACCAGAGAGTATTCAATCAGAGCAAGCAGTACTTGGTTCAATAATGCTTAGAAAAGATGCAATTTATGATATTGAGGATATTATTTCTCCAGATTCTTTCTATTCTCCAAAGCATAAAATCATATTCCAAGCAATGCTTGAATTAGCACAAAAAAATGAGCCAATTGATATGCTTTCACTTTCTAATAAATTGAGTGAACAGAAATTATTAAAAAATATTGGAGGAAATTCATATCTTGCTGAGTTAGCAAATAGTGTTCCTTCTTCTGCTAATATCAAACATTACGCAGAGATTGTTCAAAAAAAATATACTTTACGCTCTTTAATAGAAGCATCCGATTACATATCTGAACTCGCTTTTAGTGAAAATGATGGAAAAATGGAAGAGATTCTTGATGAAGCCGAGAAAAGAATTTTTGGTGTAGTAAATGCGCCTAAAAATCAAAAATACACAAATCTTAAAGATGCATTACCTGAGGCATTTGAAAGAATAGAAAAACTACATGATCGTAAAGGAGAATTCAGAGGACTACCAACTGGATTTAGAGACTTAGACAATACCCTTTCAGGATTACAAAAATCAGATTTAATTATTCTAGCTGCTCGTCCTTCAATGGGTAAAACTACTCTTGCGCTTGATATAGCAAGAATGGCTGCAACATTACATAACAAAGCAGTTGGTATTTTTTCTTTAGAAATGTCTTGTCAGCAACTAATAGATAGAATGCTATCTGCTGAATCAAGAGTTGATGCTTGGAAAATTCGCACAGGTAAAAATTTACATATTGAGAGTGATTTTGGAAGAATTAGAGATGCAATGCAAAGACTTTCAAAAGCAAAAATATACATAGATGACCAAGCTGGTAACTCTATTACTCGAATGAAGGCTGCAGCAAGAAGATGGAAGGCAGAAAAAGGATTAGATTTGATAGTCGTTGACTATCTACAACTTATGAGCACAGCTAGAAATTATGATTCAATGGTGAATCAAGTCACAGAGATTTCAAGATCACTAAAATCCCTTGCTAAAGAACTCAATGTCCCCGTGCTTGCACTTTCTCAACTCTCAAGAGCAGTAGAATCAAGAGGAGGCAAACCTAGACTTTCAGACCTTCGTGATAGTGGTAGCATTGAGCAGGATGCAGATGTGGTTATGTTTATTCATAGAGATGATAAAGGCAAAGATGAATCAGAAAAGACAAACATAGCAGAGATTTTGATTGAAAAGCACAGAAATGGACCAACAGGAAAAGTTGATTTGTATTTTGAAGAAAAAACTACTACATTTCTTAATCTTGAAAAGAGTAATTTAAGCGATTTTACTCCTTCAAAAAATGATGAATTAAATAATTTTTAGAGTAAAAAGTATGGACACAAGAGAAAAACTTATACAAATTTTCAAAATGTTTCCTGGAATAGGTGAAAGGCAAGCAGGTCGTTTTGTATATTTTTTCATGTCTAGAAATAAAACTTTTATTAATAATTTTGTAAATCTTTTATTGAAACTTAATGAAGAAACAAAACAGTGTTCTGAATGCTTTCGTTTCTTTTCTGAAGAAGGTAAGAGTAAAAATACATTATGCGATATTTGTAGGAGTTCTAATACAGATCGTTCTACAATTTTAGTAGTAGAACGAGATTCAGATTTAGAGAGTATAAAGAATAGTCGCACATATAATGGAAAATACTTTGTATTTGGTAGTTTGGTGCCAATAGTAGAGAGTAATACAAACAAAACAACTCGTATTGAAGAACTTAAAAAACTTGTTGCTAGTAAGATGAAAAATGGTGAAATCAAAGAAATAATTCTTGCATTTTCGCTAAATCCACAAGGAAATCATACTGATTTTTATATCAGAAATGAATTAAAGAATTTAGTAAAATCAGATGAGATAAAAATTTCTTCTCTTGGTAGAGGACTTTCCACAGGCACAGAACTTGAATACTCTGATAATGATACTATTAGGAGTGCCCTTCTAAATAGGCAATAAGAAAATGATAAAGAATATATTAAATATAATAAAGGCAAAAGATCTGTCGTATGGAACAAAAATAATAACAACAGCCACCGCAATAAGATGGGCAGGATGGGGTTTTGCAGAAAGTCTTATTCCTGTTTTTCTTTTTTCATTCTCTAGTGGTTTTGCAGAGGCAGGACTTCTAAAATCCTCCTTAGAGATTTCTATGATATTAACTATGCCTATAATAGGTATATTCGCCGATCGAATTAGAACTACAACTCTTATTCTCATTGGACTTGCATTTTATACTCTAGTAGGTGCAAGTTATTTTCTTGCAGGAATAACAAGTCTAGCTATATTTATAATAGTAGCAAGAATAGCAAACGGAATAGGTTATGGTCTGGATATTATAGGAAGAGAAACATATTTTAGAAGAAACAACACTCCTTCAAAACTTGCTTCAGTTTTTGGATATTTTGATTCAAATGCTATTTTTTGGTGGATAATTGCTTCATTTGTAGGAATTTTCTTAGTAAAATCATTTCCTATAAATTGGATTCTTTTTCTAATAACTCCCACTACTCTTATTTCCTTTTGGATGATATGGAAATGGAGAAAGAAGGATAGTAACACTCATTTTTCCTTCAAAAATGAAAAAGTAAGTTTTAGAAATTTTTTTAGAGAACTTGGTGATTGGAATTATCGCTTAAAAATGATAATGCTTCTTAATCTTATTCTCTCTGCTAGTTGGTCTATTATTATTTTCTTTTTACCAATTGGAATGTATATTGAGGGAGCTAATTACACTACTATTATTCTTTTTGGTGTAGCAACTGCCACTCCTGTTTTGTCTGGAATTTTTTTGGGAAGATTTTTTGACAAGAAAGGACCAAGAGTATTTGTATATGGACTTCTGCTATACGGATTACTTCTTATTCCCCTCTCACTTGGGGAATCTTTTCCACTTATCATTACTACAGCATTTGTTATAGGGATAATACAAGAATTCATTTCTGTTGGAAAAGAAGAACTTGTCACTATTTATGCAAAGCCCGAGCATTTTGGAAAAGTAGGAGGATTAATGAGAAGTATAATGAATATAGGAGCAATGATTGGACCTCTAATGGCTGGTATTATAATTGATAAAACTGGAAGCATGAGTATAGTATTTGTAGGCTTAGCATCCTGTATGCTAATGCTCGCATTTACTTTTGCTATTTATGGTAGATTACGACATAGAAAAAAAACAAAAAGCCCCTTAGGGCTTGTTGTTTAGATACTATTTAATAGAAAGAATTTTTAACTTGAAAAAGGGTTGTCTATGCCCATTTCTTTTAAGGTAACGAGATTTTTGTTTATATTTCATTACTAAAACCTTTCGCTCTCTTCCGATTTCAGTAATCTCAGCATCTACTTTTGCACCTGTAATGAATGGACTTCCTATTGTGGTATTTAAACCATCGTCTACTAATAAAACCTTATCAAAGGATACCTTGTCCCCTTTTCTAAATTTACCCTTTATTTTTTCAACAGAAATAGCCTTCCCTTCGGAAACTATATATTGTTTTCCCCCTGTTTGTATTACAGCAAATTCATCTTTTTTCATACTTTTTTATATTAACTTATACTTTGCAAAAAAGCAACATTATTTATATAATTAAAACATGCAAACAAAAATCATTGAAAGGTATTTCTTTTTTGGATTATTATTAGTAACACTTATTTTTACTTTTTTTATATTCCAACCATTTTGGATTGTATTAGTATTAGGAGCATGCTTTGCTGTAATTCTTAGGCCTATTTACGAATGGTTCAAAAAAATAAAGTTTCCATCCTGGCTTTCCTCTCTTTTAACTGTTGCGTTTTTTACTATAATAATTTGTGGGCCCCTTCTTGGTCTTGGCCTAATAATATTTAATCAATCACAAGATTTATATAATTCTCTAATAAATGGTGGAAGTATTCCTTCTATTGAATCAATAGATGAATATGTCCAAAAATTACTTCCAAAAGGTATCAATTTTGATCTCAGTGAAAAAGCAAATGATTTAATATATCTACTATCAGATAATCTAGGAAAATTGCTAAGCACAACACTAAATACTATTTTAACATTTATTCTAATGCTTCTTGCTATTTTTTACTTCCTAAAGGATGGAGCAGAGTGGAAAAAATCTTTGATAACCTTAAGTCCATTATCTGATTCAGATGATCTAAAAATTCTCAATAGACTTTCGTTAGCAGTAAATGCTGTTATAAAAGGATACCTCTTAATCGCTATAGTCCAAGGAACACTTATGGGAATGGGTCTTGCAATTTTTGGTGTGCCAAATCCTGCACTATGGGGAGTAATTGCTGCCATTGCTTCTCTTATTCCTACTATCGGAACAGGACTTATCTCCATCCCTGCTATTATTTTTCTTTTCATGACTGGAAATGTATTTGGAGCAATAGCACTTGGTGTATGGTCGCTTGCTGTAGTAAGTACTGTTGATAATTTTCTTACTCCTTACATCGTAGGAAGTAAGATAAGTATTCCTCCATTCCTAATTCTGTTTTCTGTACTAGGAGGTATAGTTTTACTGGGAGCAATCGGTATTCTAATTGGACCTCTAACTATAAGCCTTCTTTACACATTAGTTTCTATTTACCGAAGTGAATTCCAACAAAATGAAAATGCTTAGATTCTACAATTCCTTTACAAAAAAAAAAGAGGTATTTAAACCTTTAAATGATAAAAGCGTTCGTTTCTATTCCTGTGGACCTACTGTTTATAACTATCCTCATATTGGAAATTATAGAGCATATATATTTGCAGATACTCTAAAGAGAGTCTTAATGTATTTTGGATACGAAGTAAAACATATAATGAATATTACTGATGTAGATGATAAAACTATTCGCGATTCACAGAAATCAGGAAAATCTCTTAAAGAATTTACTGAATTTTTTACAGAAGAATTTAAAAAAGATATTAGTAGTTTAAATATTATTCCACCAAATAATTTTACGAAAGCAACAGAGTATATAAAAGAAATGCTCCTGATTATTGAAACTCTCCTAGAAAAGAATTTTGCTTATGTAAGTCCTGATGGAAGTGTATATTTTGACATTAGAAAATTCAAAGATTACGGAAAACTTTCTGGAGCAGTACTTGGAAATGAAAAGGAAAGAATTAAGTCTGACGAATATGAAAAAGAAAACGCACAGGATTTTGCTCTTTGGAAATCTTGGGATAAAAATGATGGTGAGGTATTTTGGGAACCCAAGGAAATACTCCACAAGGAAACAGTAATTCAAAAAGGAAGACCAGGATGGCATATAGAATGCTCTGCTATGTCTATGTCTTCACTAGGTGAACAAATAGATATTCATACTGGAGGAGTTGATAATATATTTCCTCACCATGAAAATGAAATAGCTCAATCAGAATGTGCTACTGGTAAATCCTTTTCTAAATACTGGATGCATAATGAATGGGTGCTTGTTGATAATAAGAAAATGGCTAAGTCGTTGGGAAATTTCTTTACACTAAGGGACCTAATTGATAGGAAAACGAACCCTATTGCATACAGATTTTGGCTTTTAATGTCACACTATAGAAGCAAAGTAAACTTCGTCTGGGAAGCCCTAAAGGGCTCTGAAACAGCCCTTAAAAGGTTGTATTCATTGTATTTAGAACTTGGAGATGAAGTAGGAAATGTTAATGAATCCTATAAAAGAAAGTTTATGGATTTCCTTTCTGATGACCTAGATACACCTAGAGCTATTACTGTCCTTTGGGAATTAGTAAAGGATGATAGAGTATCAAATGAGGACAAGAAGGCCACTCTCCTTGATCTTGATAATGTACTTGGCTTAGGATTCTCAATGTTAAAGAATGAACAAATACCTGATGAGATTATTAAGATTGCAGAAGAAAGAGAGACAGCTAGAAAAGGCAAGGATTTTAAAAAATCAGATGAATTAAGAGAAAAGATAAGTTCGCTTGGGTATGAAATAAAGGACATAAGAAATGATTATAAGATTACTAAAAAAGTATAAAATTATGCAAGGAATAATAAACGAAGAAAATATTGAAAACGGAGATGTGGTGATACTTGAAGCACCTTATGAAAAAACAGCTTCTTCACATAAAGGCACAGTGAATGGACCAAAAGAAATAGTAAAATGTCTAAATACACAGATAGAATTTTTCAATAGAAAATATAAGAAAAATACTATTGATTTCTTAAGAGTTGCAAATAGAAATATATTGAACCTAGGGAATCTTAACCCAAGCGAAGCAAAGTATTTGGTTAAGAAGAATTGTGAAGAACTAATCAATGCAAGTAAATTCATCTTTCTACTAGGAGGTGAACATTCTGTATCATTAGGACATCTTGAAGCATTAAAAGAGAAATATAATCCTGATGATGTCACTATACTACAAATAGATGCACATTGTGATTTAAGGAATGATGATAGTGATTACAATCCTGACAGTCCCTCGCCTTTTGCACATTCTACCGTAATGCGAAGAGCGAGTGAACTGGGATATCATATAGTGCAGGTAGGAATTAGAACATATTCGGAAGATGAATTTAATTATTTTTCAGACAAGAAAAATAATATCACAGTCTTTGAGTGGGGTGACGAAAGTAAGACCCCAAGTATAGGAAAAATACTGAGAAGTATTAAGACAAAATATTTATATATCACGATTGATGTTGATGGATTTGACCCAAGCTTTATGCCCGGTACAGGCACTCCAGTACAGGGTGGACTTGATTGGTGGTATGGAGTAGAACTCATAGAAAATGCAATTGAAAAATATGAGCTAATCGGAGCAGATATCGTAGAAGTCTCCCCTATCTCCGATTCAGTCCTAACTGAATACGGTTCTGCTGAATTATGCTACAGAATAATAACCGAGAAATTCAAAAAAAAATTCCCAGAATAGAATTTTCTTGTTGCCTTTTATGATAGTTATTCCCAAATTGAAGTATTTATTATAAATACTAGATTCCTTCTTCTTTCAATTCTTCTATTACTTTTTTTGCCTTTTTTGATAGTTTATTAGGAAACTTAATATTTAGTCTAATCAATAAATCCCCTCTCTTTCCCTTTGATACAGGAACACCTTTTCCCTTTACCCTTAAAATTTCATTTACAGATACTCCTTCAGGAATTTTAATAGTAAGCGGACCTTCAAGAGTTTCAATACTTTGTTCAATTCCAAGCAATGCATCGGTCAATCTTAAATCAAGTGTCATTACTAAATTACTACCCTCCCTTTTAAATTGCTTATGTGGAAGAACATTTATCTTTATATACAAATCACCAGCTGTGCCACTTTTAACAGATTCACCCATTCCCATCATTCTCACCATTTCTCCATCTTTTATTCCCGCTGGGATAGCTATCACTATCTCTTCCTCTCTTCTTAACACCCCCGCACCTTTACAGTCTTCACATTTTTCAGTTGGTATCTGTCCACTCCCCATACAGAAATCACATATTCTTGTACTAGAAATAGTACCTAGGAATGACCTCTTCATCTCATGCACCTTTCCTTGGCCATTACACTTTTTACATGTTTCCATTTTTGCCCCCTTTTTTGCTCCTGTGCCTCCACAAGTAGCACACTTAGATGTCTTTGTAAGAAGAACTTTTCTTTCTACACCAAAAACAGATTCAGAGAAAGATATTTGCATTTCTGTAGAAATATCCCTTCCTCTCCTTGATTGACTTCTTCCACTACTTCTCATTCCACCGCCGAAAAAGTCACTAAATATATCATTTAGATTTCCAAAATCAAATTCTGCTCCATTTTGAAATCCACTAAAATCAAATCCGTTAAAACCACTAAAGCCTCCTCCATAGCCACCCTGACCTTGTCCCATATTCTCAAAACCAGCACCAAATTGATCATACCTTTGCCTCTTTGAATCATCAGAGAGAGTTTGATATGCTTCATTTACTTCTTTAAACTTCTTTTCATCACCGTCCTTCTTGTCAGGATGGTATTTGTGAGCAAGCTTGTAAAATGCTTTTTTGATTTCGTCTTTTGTTGCATTTTTACTTACGCCTAGTATTTCGTAATAATCTTTTGTCATATATTTATTTAATTAATTAACTTAATACATTTGTGCTAACAATTATACAGAGAAGTGTATACAGGTCAAGTAAAAAAATCATTAAATCATCGGCTCCGCTTCTTCTACTTGTTTTACTTCCTCTCCTTTTCCTTTACCTTCTATTATTGCTTTTTCTTCTGCACTTCTTATGATTGTCGCTTCTTCTTCTGCGATTAATTTTGCTGCATCCTCTTTAGAAATAGTATATTTACTTCTTGAAGCCTCTATTATCTCCTTCTCGTATGATGGATGAGTAGGTGGCAAGACTCTCAATGCTTCAGCAGAGAATGGATCGTATGATTCTCCATCAATCGTCATCTTAATATAGAATTCAGCTACAGCTAGGTTAATCATATCTTTAACATCAAAGACAGGTGCAAATTCTGGTTTCATTTTCACTGCATCTTCACCACCTATACGAAATGTGATTATGCTTCCGCAATTACCCAAGACTGCTTGGTGAACTTTAGGAAGAATCTGCCCTACATACTGGTGTGCCATAGTAAGGTTTAATCCGTACTTTCTAGCTTCAGAAAGAATATTTTCAAATGTTTGAGTAACGACATTCTGAAACTCGTCCACATATAAATAGAAATCCTTTCGTTCTGATTCTGGAATACTTGCTCTCTCCATTCCCGCCTGTTTGATTTTGGTTAAGAAGATTGAACCTAAAAATGATGAGTTTTCTTCTCCTAGTCTTCCTTTTGAAAGATTTATGAGGATTATCTTCTCATCGTTCATAAGTTGGCTAATGTCAATTCTGTTCTCCTTCTGTCCAAAAATATTTCGGAGTAGTGGGTCAGAGAGGAATTGTCCGAGTTTGTTTACGAGAGGAATGATAGCATCGGTATCAAATTTCTCTGACCAATCGGCAAACTCTATTGCGAAGAATCTTTTCACCATATCATCTGTGATATATTCCACCACCTTCTGGCGATAGTTTCTATCAGTAAGCATAGAAATCATTCCACGCATTGTAGCGTGAGGATAATCAAGAAGTGCAAGACAAGTAAATCTAAACACATGCTCCAGTCTTGGTGTCCAGTTTGCGCCGAATTGTTTCTGGAAGACTTCAATCAACCCTTGAGTGAGTTGAAATTTAAACATTGGGTCAACATTCTGTAATGGATTAAATGAAGCTGGATGCTCTAGGTCTGTCGGGTCTATAATACAAACATCCTCAATCCTTTCTCTTGGAATATATTGAAGCATTGCTTCAATGACATCACCGTGTGGATCAATGAGACAAAGTCCGTGGTTGTACATAATATCCTGCCTTAAAAAAAGTTCAAGGAGTTTAGTCTTCCCCACCCCTGATTTTCCGATGATGTATAGGTGTCTACGACGGTCCTGTCTTTTGATACCGAATATAAACTTCTTCTCTTCAAGTGAAGCGACATAATTCGTCCTACCGATGAAAGATACTTCACTTGGATCAACCTTACCAAAAACAGGAAGCTCGGGTGGTGGTGGAGCATATTTGATTATTTGAACTCGGTTTGGTTTTGGCATATTATTCCTTATTTTATCATACTTTATCTGTTTTTGTTTGATTTTTCTTGAATACAATGATTATCTCATTTAATACCGAATTAAAAATAAAACTGTTTTTTAATACACCTCTTTATTATAGCACCCCTCGCAGTAAACGATTTCAGGACGGTCGGGTGCATAGCTTGTTTCAAATTCTTTTTTACATCTTCCTTTATGTCCATGACTTTCGTTTTCACACATACATTGTCTATGCCAGAGTTTCATTGGATTTCTTTGTTTAAGTCTATTGTAATGTCTACAGTTAGGACAAAATCTAGGAATAGGTAAATTCATTCTTTTGTAGAATTGATACTCATCGGGAATGATTTTAAAGGCTTCGGTGCATCCTGTTTGTTCATTTCCTTTGTTTTTACATTCTATTACCTTCCCTATTATTGATTCATCTACATC
>Ga0172381_10004633_pt1 | contig 14177 bp, 8 predicted proteins | sample Leawel6488metaG_FD_119754 | JGI IMG/M metagenome (GOLD analysis project Ga0172381, IMG submission 119754) | Leachate microbial communities from a municipal landfill in Southern Ontario, Canada - Leachate well 64-88 metaG | ecosystem: Engineered > Solid waste > Landfill > Unclassified | place... | reverse complement strand
TAACTTTTGCCTCTATTTGAGCTTTGTATGAGGAGCCTTCTTTTACGAATTCGGCTCCCTGCAGAGAAGCAACAATCTTATTAATATCACCAGGCTCTTCATCAAAAATAACGGTAATCCTTTTTTTAACAGAAAATGTTTCATACTTGGTGCGTAATTCTTGCAAGAATTCATATGTAGCATTTAATTCTACGAATTCTTTCTCTTTGTTGTTCAAATCTTCCCTGTTTTCCGTAATTTGGGCTTGGAGCTTCTTTATTCTTTCAGCTAAAAATTTATTCTTATCCTCTAAAGCCTTCAAGCCCTCTTGGGCCTGGTAAGCCTGGGTTTTAATTGCGTCGAACTTGCTTTTATTATCGGATAACAACACATCAAGACGGGCTTTATCTAAAGTTAAACGCTTCTTCCTGTTGATTAAGGCAGAAAGCTTTGCCTGGTTCTGTATAAAAGAATTGTGGGCTTGCGCTTTTTTTTCTTCCAGCTCTAATATTCTGGCCTTATCACTATTCGTAGCCTTTTTTGCTTCTTCAGTCTTTATTTTTAAATCTTGTTTCTCAGCTTCTAGCTTCAATAGAATTTCCTGGAGGCTTTTAGAAGCGCTCTCTATAACCGATAAACGTTCGATTTCCTGATGGTTTCTCTGTTCCTGGATTTCTAATCGTTTATTTAGATTCTCTTTAGAAATATCTAAATGCGCATTTCTTTCCCGCAATTCCTTTATTCTCTGGTTATACACAGAAATCCTGCTAGTAGAGCTTTCACACTTAGCTTGCAAAGAGATTACGTTAGTCGCCGCTTCCTGAAGCCTCAGGCGTAAAGCTTTAAGCTGGCTGTTAAGGGCCTGCCACTTGCTGTCTATCTCTTGCAGCTGCCCGGATTGGGCTTCCTCCTGAACTTTAAAAACATTTAGCTCCTCAATGAGCTTATTTATTTTTTCCTGAAGTTCAGAATTTTGCAAATGGGCTATCTTCTTCTCTGCTTCAACCAGAGTCTCCTGGACCTCTTTGTATTTTTTTGCCTTTTCTACCTGGCGTTCCAGGTAGCGTATTTGCCTTCTAACCTCAGAAAGTATATCTTCTAATCGAAGAAGATTGTCATCAGTATCCTTAAGCCTGCGCAAAGTCTCTTTTTTTCTTTCTTTATATTTTACGATACCACTGGCTTCATCAAAGATAAGCCTCTTATCTTCCGGTTTGTAACTCAAGAATACTTCAATTTTGCCTTGTTCGACAAACGAATAAGTCGACTCTCCTATACCGGTACCCATAAAAAGCTCCTGAACGTCTTTCAGCCGGACAGGGTTTTTATTTATAAAATACTGGCTCTCTCCGGAACGGTAAAGCCGCCGGGCAACAGAAACCTCCTTATAATCAATCGGAAGATACCTATCTTCGTTAGAAAAAGTAAGCGCGACTTCGGCATAATTGAGAGGGGCGTGGTTTTCGGTACCATTAAATATTATGTCCTCCATCTTAGTGCCCCGCAATGACTTAGGGCTTTGCTCGCCCAGGGCCCACTTGATAGAGTCAAAAACATTCGACTTTCCGCAGCCATTTGGACCGACAACCACAGTTATGCCTGATTCAAATTTAAGGGAAGTTTTATCCGGGAAGGATTTAAAACCGAAGATTTCTAATTCCTGTAAGTACATTATAGTTAAATAGTTTATCCGATTAAAAGAAGCCCTACTACAATCTATTATAAACTATTTTATCAGAATAAACCAGTTAAACTAAAAAATTTTTAAGTGCTGTGTCTTTTTTCCTGCAAAGCTTTAATCAAAAGAGGTATTACTTTGAACAAATCTCCTACTACCCCGTAGTTAGCAACCTTGAATATCGGCGCCTCAGGATCTTTGTTTATGGCTATAATAGTTTTGGAAGACTGCATTCCTACCAGATGCTGGATTTGCCCGGATATGCCGCAGGCAATATATATCTTGGGGCAAACTGTCCTGCCTGTCTGGCCGACCTGGTGAGAGTAAGGTATCCAGCCTGAATCCACGCAGGCCCGGGAAGAGCCAACTGCTGCTGAAAGTGCCGTGGCCAATTCTTCCACTAGCTTAAAATTTTTCGCCTCGCCCAATCCCCGGCCGCCGGAGACAATTATGTCGGCTTCGGATAAATTAACCGTGGCAATAGTTTCTTTAACAAAATCGAGGAATTTTATCCGGCCGTCAAAGCCGGCCTCATCGAAGGCTTCTTTGATGATTTCACCTTTGTGGCTGGAATCAATTTCTGACTCCGGCATAACCTTGTGCCTAACTGTAGCCATTTGGGGCCTAAAATCAGGCGATATTATCTGGGCCATGATATTACCGCCGAATGCCGGCCGGGTCTGGATTAAAATCTTTTTATCTTTATCTATGTCCAGGCCTGTACAGTCAGCGGTGAGGCCGCAATAAAGGCTTACGGCAATACGCGAAACAAGGCTTCTCCCGGTTGTAGTCGCTCCGGCTAAAATAATTTCGGGCTTATACTTACCTACCAAGCCGGTAATGGCTTTGGTGTAATTTTCGGCTGTATAATTGTTCAAGCAGGCTGAATCAATTAAATACACTTTGTCAGCCCCCCGTTGGATTAGTTCTTTGGCAGCCGGATCAATATTCTGGCCCAGAAGAACCGCACCCACATAAGTATTCAAGTCAGCCGCCAGCTGTTTGGCTTTAGCAAGAAGTTCAAAAACAACTGAGGCAATTATCCCTTGTCTTTGTTCAGCAAAAACCCAAACACCCTTATAGCTGGAAAGGTCATCATTGACTATCGTCTGGCGGTTGAGTTCAATAGCCTGGAATTTACAGCTATCCACGCAGGCCCCACAAAGAATACACTTATCCAGGTCGATAACCGCTTTTTTATCTACCAATTTTATTGCCGCGGCCGGACACACCTTAAGGCACAATCCGCATCCGACACACTTCTCTGAAATTACTTTTATCCCATTCATCTTTTATGACCTATAAACTAAAAAATTACCAAACTCTAAATCCCTGCCTGCCGGCGCAGGCTAAACAAATTCAAAATCCAAATAAATAAAATTCAAAACATAGATAGAAAGTTTTGAGCTTTGAGTTTTGAATTTGTTTAGAGTTTAGGATTTCGGATTTAGGATTTTTCAAAGTATATCCTTTATTTCCTCGACTAATTTAGTTACCACCTCTTGCGGCTCTCCCTCAAATATTTTGCCTCCTTCTTTGGAGGGCGGAGTAAATATTTTAACTACCTGGGTAGGAGAACCATTAAGGCCAATCATCTTCTCTTCTATATTGATGTCATTTAACCCCCAAGCAATAATCTCTGCCTTACGGGCACTCATCTTCCCTCTCAAAGAAGGAAGGCGGGGCTCGTTTATTTCTTTTACTACGGTAATTAGAGCCGGAAGTTTTACTTCCAGAAGCTCATACCCTTCTTCCAGAAGGCGTTCGACTACCATAATTTTAGGAGTAGTATCCAGATGAACCGTATCAATACGCCTTACGTAAGTAGCCTGGGGCAGATCAAGATGGGTGGCAATCCCCGGGCCTACCTGAGCAGTATCACCGTCTGAAGCTTGTTTACCGCAAATAACCAGGTCATAGTCTTTAATCTTTTCCAGCGCCTTGGCCAAAATCAAGCTTGTTGCCCAGGTATCTGAACCGGCAAAAGCTCTGTCGCAAAGATGAATAGCTGAATCAACACCCAAGGAAAGCGCTTCTCTTAAGGAACTTTCGGCCTGAGGAGGCCCCATGGTCAGAGCCACAACTTCTCCGGTAAAACGTTCTTTTAGACGGACAGCTTCCTCAATAGCATACATATCGAAAGGGTTTATTATCGAAGCTACACCCTCTCTGATCAGAGTATTAGTTTCGGGGTTAATCTTTACATCGGTAGTATCGGGAACTTGTTTTATGCAGACTACTATTTTCATTTTTAGATTAAAATCCGGCAAAAAGAATTTAGTTTTTATTTAAGGAATCGATACTATAAAATACTATATATTCACTAATTGTCAATACTACCTCAATAAGTATCGGCGAGATATTTAAATCGAGAGGCTGCGGCCGGTTAAAATCTCTAAAGCTTGCATATATTTACTTTGAGTTTGCTTCACAACCTCTTGCGGCAAGACAGGGGCCGGAGAAACTTTATTCCAGCCGGAACTTTCCAGATAATCACGCACGAATTGCTTATCAAATGAACTTTGCGCTCTGCCGGGCAAAAACCCATCCCTTGGCCAGAAACGGGAAGAATCCGGCGTAAGCACTTCGTCAACTAAAATCAACTTATCTTCGTATATTCCAAATTCAAATTTTGTATCGGCTATAATTATTCCTTTTTCTTCGGCATATTTGCCGGCTTTATTGTATATGGAGAAGCTTATCCGGCGTATATCTTCGGCCAGCTGGCGGCCGATAGAGTTAGCCATATATTCAAAGCTTATATTTTCATCGTGTCCGGATTCAGCTTTTGTGGCCGGAGTAAAAATCGGCTGCGGTAAACGTTCCGATTCCTGTAAATTTTCCGGTAATTTTATACCGCAAACTTGGCCATTTTTTTTGTACTCTTTCCACCCGGAACCGGAAAGGTACCCTCTGACAACACATTCAAAAGGAACTACCTTGCATTTGCGGGTAAACATGAAGCGCGACTCTAAATCCTTGCTGTATTGTCTAAGCTCCTTAGGTAAATCTTTTATTTCAGTAGTTATAATATGGTTTTCAACCGTATCCTGCAAAAAAGAAAACCAAAAAGAAGAAATTTTGGTCAAAATTTTTCCCTTGCCGGGAATCGGCGTAGGAAGAATAACATCAAAACAGGATATACGGTCAGTAGCAACTATTAAAAGGTTTTGGCCAAGGTCGTAAACATCTCTTACTTTACCTTTTTTGAAAAGCTTAAGCTCTCTTAAAGGCTGGTTATCATCCATGTTTATTTTTCCCCGCTGAATAAGGAAGGTTCAACATAATCTCCTTTTGCTTTGCGGCATTCCTCCAGGCGCTGGCGTTGAGCAGAAATTTCCCGGGATAATGCCTTTGGCAGGGCTTCCATTTCTTTATAAATATTAATTATTCTTTCTATTTTGGCTAAATTCTCCGGCACTCTTAAGGTAAATTGCCTGTTATAATCCTTGAGGCTGTAATCTTTATCCAGAATCTTTCTGAATAAAACTTTAAGGTCAGCATAAAAGGGAATTAAACCCGTAGGAGTAAGTATGGCTTTTAAACTCCCGTCTATACGCAGTCTTATCCATTTAAGCCAAACTTTTTTATCCTGGATATCGTTTAGGAACCCCCCCTCTTTATCCCGCAAAAAGTAGTTTACCGAAAATATAACCGGCGGGGTTTTTAGGCCCTTGGGGAAGTCTAAATTCATCTCTATGTATTTACCCAGAGGTATTGATAAAAAATCCACATTGGACATAGGATTAAAGACCCTGACTCCTTCCCGGCCTAAAGTCGCCGCGGTTGTTTCTGACTCCAGGCTGGCAGCTTTTAAAATAATACCCTGATCCCATGATAGGGCCTCTTCCACCGGGACTGAAGTGTCTGAATCCCGGCCTCCATATATAAAGCCTCTTATATTTAAGCCTTCGGGATTATCCAGATTGTCATCAACATTTTCAAGCCCTTTTAAACTTATGGTATAACGGGAATTTTTATGAGAAGGCGGTATCTCCTGGCCCTGATTGTCAGTCTTTCCGGGATACCAGGGGCCTGAGAAATTATACCCGCTATGAGGAAGCTCATCGTCTTTGCCTATCCAGAAAGGAAGGTCTCCTGCATCTATCAAAATATTAGAAAAAATAACTTCACTCGGAGAACTTAAGGCTTTAAAGAGAACGGGGTCATTTTTTTTGTTAACATCTTTTATAATGCCAAATATACCTCTTTCAACGTTAACCGCATGAGCTTGGCCGTTTTTCTTGCGTATATAAGCTATATCATCACCAACTATGGATTCCCCGGAAAGCATAGCCGTAGAGGTCTTACCGCACATACTGGGATAAGCCCCGCAAAAGTATTCTTTCTTTCCGTTGTCGTCATTTATCCCCATCAAAAACATATGTTCAGCCAGCCAGCCTTCTTTGCTGGCTTTTTGTATAGCCAATCGCAGAGCTAATTTTTTAAGCCCTACTGTATTGCCGGCATACTGGGTATTGGCACTATAGACAATATCACCGGATAAATCGATGTATATCCTTCTGTCTTGCACATTCTTGCTGACATTACCCTCTAATTCTCCGGCACTATGGACGAACTTAAAAAGACTCTTTTGGGGGCGATTTCTTATTTCTTCGTAACCCGGACGGTAAAGAATATCTTCTGAATGAGCTACATAAAAAGAATCAGTTATCTGGACAGCCCCGATAGAAAAATCAGAGTTTATCGGGCCTAAAGAAAAAAAACAAACCAGCATCTCTCTCTGCTTCATGCTGGTTTGCAAAAGACCCCTTATCTCCTTAAGGCCGGCTTCCCGATCCAGGCTATTAGCGTAGCGGTTTATTTTCTGTCCGGCAGTTACAAGATAGCGAGTAGCATTTTTGTCGCGGCCTTGGTCATTATAGCCGTCAAAATGAACAGTGTGCCCGTCTATAGAAAGCTTTTTCTCCTCGTTTTTGGAAACTGCCTGACGGCGGATATAATCTTTATCCTGAGAAGAATCCGTGCAGACAAAAACCGACTCAGGCTCACAAAGCTTGACGTACTCACCGACAAAATTAAAAACCTCAGGATTATTGAGTTTTGAAAGCTTGTCAAACTCTTTGGCTGAAAGGAATTCTTTTAAAAAATCTTCGTATGATTTGCCCATAAAAAGTTCTGTTTAGTTTGGATAATCAGCTCCGGAGATTAAGTAATTTATCATAATATATTTTAGTTAGCAAGTATTTTTCTGCCGAAGAGCACGGAAGAATCCTTCTTAGCCTTTATGCTGCAATTATTTACAAGAATGAAAGACTGGAATGCTATTTAGAGGTTTTGGGGCCTATTTTAGAGGAACCGTCCATACATCTTTAGCGTAATTTTTAATAGTCCTATCGCTGGAAAACTTGCCTGAAGAGGCTACATTGATAATTGATTTTTTTATCCAGGATTTGCTGTCGTTGTACTCCCGGGATATTTGTTCCTGCACAGAACAGTAATCATTGAAATCCGCACAAATAAAATAAGGATCTTGTCGGGTCAAATTATCGACTATCGCCTCAAACAGGTTGTATTGGCCAGGAGAGAAGAACCCGCTTTGTATAAGATGAATTATTTCACTCAACACAGAGGAATTTTTTATATAAACCGAAGGGTCATAGCCTTCCATGCTTATCTTTTTTATTTCAGGAAATTTTAAGCCGAAAATAAAAACATTGCCTTGGCCAGCTTCTTCGGCAATCTCAATATTAGCCCCGTCAAAAGTTCCAATAGTAAGGGCCCCATTCATCATAAATTTCATACAGCCTGTTCCCGAAGCTTCGGTTCCGGCAGTAGAAATCTGCTCGGAAAGCTCAGAGGCAGGAAATATTTTTTCGGCCAGAGAAACCCGGTAATTTTCTAAAAAAATAACTTTTAATTTATCACCTACTGCCTTATCGCTGTTTACCTTGTCGGCTATGCTGTTGATAAATTTGATTATCAACTTAGCCATAAAATATCCCGGAGCGGCTTTACCGCTGACAATAAATGTCCTCGGGGTAATAAAAGACTTGGGATTATGCTTCAATTTTAAATATTGAGAAATGATAAAAAGTCCAAATAAGAGCTGGCGTTTGTATTCGTGAATTCGCTTAATCTGAACATCGAAAAGAGATTCAGAATTAACCACGATACCGGTCATAGTATAGATATATTCAGCCAGAGTTTTTTTGTTTTCTCTCTTTACCTGGTGCCATTTATCTCTAAACCCCGCCTTATCTTTAAAAGCCAGGAGTTTTTTTAACTGGTAAGAATCGGTAACCCACTTATCTCCAATGGCTTCAGTAATAAGTTCTGAGAGCCTGGGGTTAGACTTATGAAGCCAACGCCTGGGAGATATACCATTGGTCTTATTGTTAAACTTTTCAGGAAACATCTCATAGAAATCCTTAAATAGCTGAGTTTCTATCAAATGGGTGTGCAACTGAGAGACTCCATTGACCGAATGTGAGCCTACTATGGCCAGATGAGCCATGCGGATTTTTTTTATTTTACCTTCTTCAAATAAAGACATCGTCGCAATACGCTCAGGCTCTGAAGGAAAGCGTTCGGTTATTTGCTTAAGAAAACGAGCGTTTATTTCATAGATAATCTCAAGATGCCGGGGAAGAATTCTCTCGAACTCCTCAACCGGCCAACTCTCTAAGGCTTCCGGCATTACCGTATGATTGGTATATGCAAAAGTCTTCTGAGTGACTTCCCAGGCCGCTTTCCAGTTGAAACCTTCCTCATCAATGAGAATCCTCATAAGCTCCACAATAGCCAAAACCGGGTGCGTATCGTTAAGCTGTATGGCTGCCTTATCCGGTAAAGTATTGAAATCAGAATTTTCCGCCTTAAACCTGCGAATAATATCCGATATGGAAGCAGCCGTAAAAAAATATTCCTGTTTCAGGCGTAACTCTTTGCCCTGACTGAGATTATCATTAGGGTAAAGGACCTTGGAAATACTTTCTGAAAACACTTTATTATAAACCGCTTGCTCGTAATCTCCGTCGTTAAAATATTTAAAATCAAATTCATCACAGCTTGCCGCCGACCAAAGCCTCAGCGTGTTTACCGTATCGCTTTTATACCCCGATACAGGTATATCATAGGGAACGGCCAAGACGTCTTCGGTATCGGTCCATTTTACCCGCAGATTTCCTTCGGCGTCGTTAAATGTCTCTGTGTGCCCGTAAAACTTTATCTTGGTTGTATATTCGAGACGGACAAATTCCCAGGGATTACCTTTACTTAACCACTTATCAGGACTTTCTACCTGATATCCGTTGACTATTTTTTGATTGAAAATTCCATAATCGTACCGTATGCCATAGCCATGGGCAGGGATTCCCAAAGTAGCCATAGAATCCAAGAAGCAGGCAGCCAACCGCCCTAAGCCGCCATTACCAAGGCCGGCATCCGACTCGCACTCTCTTATTTCTTCTAAATCAAAACCCAGGCTCTCCATTGCCTGCTTAACTTCATCCCATATGCCTAAGTTCATAATATTGGTTCCCAGAAGCCGCCCTATCAGAAATTCTAGGAAAGATAATAGACTCTTTTTAAATTATTTTTATGATAATATTGCTGAGTGGCTATCCAGCGTTCGATTATTCTGTCTCTTATCGTAATTGCCAAAGCTAAAAAGTCATCCTGAATAGTCGCGCTATGTTGGTCTTTAGCCAGAGAATACTGCCGGTTAGAAAGAAAAGAGCGTTCTATCCCTTCTTTGGACATATCGCGATGGATAACCTGCCAATTGATGCTTTTTTGGTTTTTTTTCGCCTCTCTGTTTTTTTTATCAGTTTTTCTTTTCATCTTTTAATGATATTGTGCGGCTTCTAACATCCTGAGCGCTGAAATGCTTTATTCGTAAACTCCCTTTAAATGACCGTGCCAGGAGCTATGACTGTATTCTTAGGTATAATTACAATTCCGTCTTTTATGGTATATGAATCCGACTCAAAAAAAGCCGTTTTATTTTTGTTTACTATTTTCGAACCTCTGCCAATACGGGCATTTTTATCAATAATAGCTCTTTTGATCAGGCAATTAGGCCCTATGCCTATCGACGGAACATTTTTTTTCTCATCGCTGGCAATATCATCCATGGATTGGTAAAAATCGGCTCCCATAATTATTGAGTCCTCGATACGGGAAGCCTTTTCTATTCTTGAACGCAGGCCGATGACTGAATGTTTAATGCGACAATTGCATAATATAGAGCCTTCACCAACGATTGCTTTTTCGATAACGCAGCGGTCAACCTTTGCCGGCGGCAGATAGCGCGGCCGGGTAAAAAATTGCCATTGCTCATCAAACAAATCGACCGGTGGCATTGCCTCGGTAAAACGCAGGCTCTCCTGATAAAAAGTTTTTATCGTTCCTATATCACGCCAATAGCCCTCGTGGACATAAGCATATGTATCCTTTTGAGAAAAAGAATCCGGGATAACTTCCCTGCCAAAATCAGTTTTTTTATTATTGCTGAGTATCTCTATTAAGACATCCTTATTAAACAAGTAGATCCCCATTGAAGCTAGATAGAATTTTCCAGAGGCCGCGGCAAAAGACATCCGAGAAACCTGTTTTTCATCCTGAGGTTTCTCGATAAAGCCTTTGATTTGAGATTCTTTATCAACATGCATTATACCGAAATCTTTTATCAGCTCCGGATTAACCGGATTACAAGCTATGGTTATCTGTGAGTTTTTTTCATTATGAAAGGCAAGAAGCCTCCTGAAGTCCATTTTATAAAGCTGGTCTCCGGAAAGCACCAGTACATATTTTATCCCCGGATAATTAAAATGCTTAAGGCATCTGCGCACAGCATCGGCACTACCTTGAAACCAATCCGCACTCTCCATAGACTGTTCAGCAGCCATTATTTCAACAAATCCTTGCGAAAAATCATCCAGCTTATAGGTCCTAGCTATGTGCTTATTGAGTGATTCGGAATTAAACTGCGTCAGGACATAAATATGATTGAAGCCGGAATGAAGAGAGTTGCTTATTGGTATATCAACGAGCCTATATTTGGCACAAAAAGGCACCGCCGGTTTTGACCTGTCTTTTGTCAAGGGATTAAGCCTGGTACCTCTGCCTCCTCCTAAAACTAAGCACAACACTTCTTTCATTTTTTAACCCTCATCTTTTTATATAACTTAATATATTCAAGAGCGGAATTGTTCCATGAAAAATCAGCTTTCATAGCTCTTGCCATAATGCGCTTCCAGGTTTTTTTATCTTCATAAACTCCCCGGGCCGAAGAAACAGCCTTTAGGAAGCTATAACTATCAAGGTTTCTAAACTTGAAGCCGTTGCCTCTTGCAGGATGCTGTTGATAATCAACAACTGTATCCTCCAGGCCTCCTACAGAGCGAACAACCGGTATCGTCCCATACCTGAGGCTGTACATCTGATTGAGCCCGCAGGGTTCATAACGCGACGGCATAAAATACATGTCACAGCCTGCCTCTATTTTGTGAGCTAAGGGCTCATCAAACCCTATATGGGTGGCTATGTTCCGGGGATATTGCTGAGAAAGAGATTTAAAAACTCTTTCGTATCTCTCTTCACCTTTACCCAGGACTATAAGACTGCAGCCTAAATCTTTGAGGCCAGAGAAAGATTTTATAAGTATGTCAATGCCTTTCTGTTCGGCCAAACGGCTGATGATACCACACAGCGGCCTCCCTGTATCCAGATCCATTTTAAAGCGTGCCAGAAGTTCTTTTTTGCACTCTGCTTTTTTAGCCAAATTTTTGCTATTATAGTGAGCCTTTATAAATTTGTCTGTTTCGGGATTCCACTTAGAATAATCTACGCCGTTAATTATACCATAGATATCACTGGAACGGCTCTGCAATAAACCTTCCAGGCCAAAACCGGATTCCCTGGTCAATATCTCCCGGCTATAGGTCTTACTTACAGTATTCAAAACATCTGAGTATAATATTCCGGCTTTTATAAAGCTAATTTGGCCGTAAAATTCTAATTTATCTGGTGTATAAAAACTCTGCTGGATGCCTACTCCGTATAGAGCCTTGCTGGAAAAAATCCCTTGATAGGCAAGATTATGAATGGTAAAAAGGACTTTTGTTTTAGGAAAATTTTTTCTTTGGGACGGCACATTTTTTAAATAAAAAGGTACCAAAGCTGTCTGCCATTCATTACAATGAATAACATCAGGGCTAATTTCCAGAGCCTTGAGGCTGCTGAGCACAGCCTGGGAAAAAAAGGCAAACCTTAAAGCGTTATCGGAATAATCACCCAGCGAACCTCCATAAAGATGCTCTCTGTCAAAATATTCCTTTTTATTGATGAAATAGAAATTAACGCCCTCCCAAACACAGTGGTAAAGAGAAAAGTAAATATCCCTTAACCCTAATGTCACCTTTACCTTCTTCAATAACAGTTTTACATTGAATTTGGCCTGGCGGCTCTGGCGATAATAAGGGAGGAATACTCCCACCTTTACACCGGCCGAAGAAAGAGCCTCCGGCAAGCTTCCCATAACATCAGCTAAGCCTCCGGTTTTAGAAAAGGGAGCCGCTTCAGAAGCGGCGAATATTACTTCCAGAGATTTCATGCTTTATATTTTTTTTACAGCTTCCTGGCCACGGCGGCAGATTTCTTTAGCATACTCTGTCCATACCCCAGAACCCCAGTAACGAAAACAACTCGTTTGAGATAGCAGCAAATACGTTAATGCCCGGCAATAATCTTCCTCCTTACGGTAAGGTTTATTTTTATCAACCTTTTCATGAAAAGCAATACTTAAAGAATTAATCGGATCGATTACGTCTTCGTAGCCCTTCACCCAGTTACGATCATTAGTCCAGGAGGCTTTTTCAAGGCTGAATCCGGGATATTTTTCTTTAGCTTTGCTTATAGCCAGAGAAAGGTTCATTTTAGCATCTGTTTCGAAGAATTCCCAGATTTTGTGTTGAGAAACCGGCTGGACAGCGATAAATTCCTCTTTCTTTAAACCGGCACTTTCTACCAAAGCAAGGTATTGGGAACCATTCAAAGCTACTGTACCCTGAGGACCTACCTGTTCAAAAACTTTTTTATACGCCTCAGGGAATTCGTTCATCATTACCCCTCCGTTTTCTCCGTCGCTTATTTGAAGGATGAAAGCCGGAATTTTCTTTGCGGTATAATCTTCGGGTTTTCTTGTCTTTGCTTCATAAAAAGGCTGCATCTGCGCGACTAATTTAGTATCAGAACCTTGAGTTTTTATCAAAACGGTAATTTCGGCAATCTTGCCAGCAGAGTTTTTAGCTCTAAGCCTGTGCGGAAAATGGGGCCTTGTTATAGGGCTTCCGTTGAGATTCTCAATTGTATGCTCCTGGACCATGAGCCACTGGTAACCGCAAGCTTTCAGAGCTTTTACATATTCGTAACAGACATCCGGATGTATTGGCAGATGCATCTCGGGCGGAGAAAATCCTTTAATCCGGCTTAGGGCCTCAGGCCCAAAAATAGAAGAAAAATGGCTCTGCCAGGCCCGGATATGAAGGATGATGTCCGGAACCGGAGTAGAAGAGACCACCGAATGACTCCACATTGTTCCCAGCCATTCGACATAGGGATAGTATTTTTTATTCTGAGTAACAAATTTTAATTTCTCCAAAGCTTTACCAGCCTCTATTTGGCTTAGGCCCCAAAGAAGGTTTCCCGAATAATCAAGCATTATTCTGGGATAGCGTCCAGCATCAACTAATTCCTGTATAAAGTCAGCCATTCTCCAATAACACCAAAAAAATACAGCAGCGTTATGATTATCTCCTATGCCGGGATTCTCCATCATATGTTGCAGGTTACTTATGAGGCCGGCTGTACGCAAATCCTGCCCAGCTGCTGGAATAGTAGGCTGGTGCATATGAAGAGCTAAGCCGAAAGAAGATTCTATGTTTTCTAACCGGTTGCCCGCCGGATAAATAGAGGCTCTCTTCGCGAGATTTCCTTTTTGCAAAGCCTTCGGAACTTCTGAACAGATATCGGGAAAGCCTTTAATTACTCCGTTCATTTACCCTTCTTTTATTTTCGTCTTTATCGCCTCTGCAATCTCTCAAATAGTAACTGGCACAATCCATGCTTGAAAAAATATTATCTCTTGCTTCAATGCTTTCAAGCCATCCAGGATCTATGGAATCGTTGACTAAATCTTCATACAGACGGGTAAACCTTCCTATATGCAGGCTGACTCTCTTTTGCGCATAAGCTACCATGGTGCCGGTTTTCATAATAAAAGCCCAATCGCTGGCCTGAGCCAGGAGCAGTTCCCGAGCCGCCTGATTAAGCGCCCTCTTTTGAATACTTTGCGCCTTTTTTTTAAGGCAGAAAGAAAAAGTTTCCGCGAGCTGCTGCATCCTTTCTCCGGCTTTATATAGATGGCGGTAAAGCCAATCGTTGCTACCCTCAACCCAGAATTCATTATACCCCTTATATCCCCAACTGGAAGCTGAAGGCAAAGACATTTGGTTAGTGGGATACTCATGCAAATACCCTAAAGGCGTAATCATTG
>Ga0172381_10004631_pt1 | contig 14180 bp, 9 predicted proteins | sample Leawel6488metaG_FD_119754 | JGI IMG/M metagenome (GOLD analysis project Ga0172381, IMG submission 119754) | Leachate microbial communities from a municipal landfill in Southern Ontario, Canada - Leachate well 64-88 metaG | ecosystem: Engineered > Solid waste > Landfill > Unclassified | place... | reverse complement strand
CATTTATCGGCATGGACTTTTACTGGCTAAGAATGTCTTTGTTAATGAAGAATTCGGCGAGAATGAAGAACAAGTGAGTGACTTGATTAGTCAATATTATCAAAAGCACCCATTACCAAAAGAAGTGGTGATCAACTCACCAACAATTATTGGTAACTTAAAAGATATCCTAGATACCTCATTAGTGAATGTGACCAAAGGTCGCATCCACGAATTAATCATTAACGCGAAGCAAAACGCCGATAACGCCTTAGATCAATTCTTCTTAAGTGCGAAGTTAGACGCTGATCATTTTGCTTTGCTAGAAGAACTAGGACAAATCTTAAAGATTGAGACACCTTTACATATTGAACTATTTGATAACTCTCATCTACAAGGTTCCTCTCCCGTTGGAGCAATGGTGGCTTTCGTCAATGGTGAACCCAACAAGAATCTCTATCGTAAGTTTAAGATTGAACATCAAGAATCTCGCGATGACTTAGAATCGATGAAAGAAATCATCTACCGTCATTATCATCGACTAGCGATTGAATCACAAAAAATGCCTGATCTCATCCTCGTCGATGGTGGGGTTAACCAAATCATTGCTGGTAAAGCCGCACTTAGTGAAGCGAATGTTGATATTCCTCTCTTCGGATTAGCGAAGAATGATAAACATCAAACCGCTGGACTAATGGATGATAGTGGTGAAGTGTACCCAATTGAAAATAAGAAGTTATTCTTTCTTTTAACCAGGATGCAAGATGAAGTCCATCGCTTTGCGATTAGCTTTCATCGTGAGAAAAGAAGCAAGGCGATGAAATCATCCTTGCTCGATGACATCAAAGGTCTAGGACCAAGAAGAAAAGAAATGATTTATCGCGCCTATCCGGATGTTAATATATTGAAAAATGCATCCGTAGAGGAGTTAGAACAAATTCTGCCTTCACCTCTCGCCAATGCCATCTATCAGAAACTGCATCAGTAATATGTATCGATATATCGAAGTTCATGTCATTATTTCTTGAAAATCGCTACTTGTATCGTTAATATAGATAACGCACATGTCCTCTTAGCTCAGCTGGATAGAGCAACGGCCTTCTAAGCCGTAGGTCAGGCGTTCGAATCGCCTAGAGGATACCAACTAAAAAATAGCCTAGATTTTATCTAGGTTTTTTATTTTAGTGAGCACAATTTGAGCACAATTTGAGCACAATTTTCATATGACTACTGTTTTATTAAAAAATAGATATTTCGTTTTTTGATTATATATTGACAAAAATTATGAGGATATATGGCAAATCTGTAAAACAAGAATCGACAATTATGTAAGATGAATGGTGAATTGTTTTATTATAATGATCGATATGATTTAGATTTGCTTTGCTAATTGGATGCTTAAAAGACTGAGAAATGAATCATAATTGTTTTCGCAAAAAAGTAGAATCTACTAAAAAATAATATAAATTGATATTGCAGAGAGTGAACAAAAATGCATAAAACGCAAAAATGTTCAATAACCTTTGCAAAACGCATTAAGATATTTTAGAATATGAGTGAACAAAAACGCAGAAAATGCAAAAATGTTCAATGGAGATATGAATATGATCAGAAGAGATGATTATTTAAAGCAACTTATTAGTGCTAAATCTAATGGATTAATAAAAATTATTACTGGCATAAGAAGATGCGGAAAGTCATTTCTTTTGGATCCCATTTTTACGGATTATTTAAAAGGTAGTGATGTGGATGAAAATCATATTATTAAAATTAATTTTGATGAAAGAAAAAATGCTCGATATTTAAATCCAGATACTTTAGATTCGTATTTAAGAAAGAAAGTTGAAGATGACGAAACTTATTACTTTCTTTTGGATGAAATTCAACTCGTTGATAATTTCGAATCCGTTTTAAACGGCTTACTTCATCTGAAGAATGTTGATATTTATGTGACTGGGAGCAATTCAAAATTTCTTTCCTCTGATATTGTTACTGAATTCCGTGGAAGAGGGACTCAAATTAAAGTTTACCCATTGTCTTTCAAAGAATATTTGTCGACTTTTAATGGCAACAAGGAAGAAGCTTTTGCATCTTATATTATCTATGGTGGAATGCCACAAATATGTTCTTTGAAATTAGAAAAAGAAAAAGCCAAGTATTTAAAGGAATTATTTGATTTGACTTATACCAAAGATATAATCGATCGAAACAATATTAAGAAAGATGATATTTTTGAATCTTTAATTGATGTTTTAGCCTCTTCAATTGGCTCCTTAACTAATCCGAGCAAAATAACAAACACCTTTATTTCTAATGGATATAAAGGTTTATCCAAAAATACCATAATTCAATACTTATCATATTTACTTGATTCCTTTTTAGTGGAGAAAGTCATGCGTTTTGATATAAAAGGAAAAAAATACATCAGTTCCCCTTCAAAATATTATTTTGCCGATGTTGGTTTAAGAAATGCTCGGTTGAATTTTAGACAACTAGAAGAGAATCACATAATGGAAAATGTTATTTACTTAGAGTTAGCAAGACAGGGCTTTAATGTTGATGTTGGTGTCGTAGAAATAAATGAAAGTAATAAAAGAAAACAGCTTGAAATTGATTTTGTTTGTAATCAAGGAAATAAAAGATATTATATACAATCCGCTTTAAACCTTGAAACAAGAGAAAAGACCATCCAAGAAGTGAGACCATTCATAAACATATCTGATGGTTTTAAAAAAGTAATAATCGTCAAAGGAGAAGTAACTCCTTGGTATACAGAAGAAGGCATATTAGTGGTGGGAATGATTAATTTTTTAACAAATAGTTCTTGTCTTGATTTTTAATATTTTTAATTTTAAATAACTGAAAAATAGCCTAGATATTATCCAGATTTTTTATTTACGACTGGAGCAGGACAATGATTAAGCGAAATTCATTCTTAAAATATATCATCGGAAAAGTGACATAAATAGGAGTGTCATTTTTATATAAATACTCTTTGTTCCAATCTATTTTATATTCACTAGCAAAATTATTGTAATCTTCTCTCGCGAAAGTATTGATCAAGGTATTAACTTTTTCTTCAAAATCGATGTTTTTGCCTGATTGGAAACTCTCATCACTTTCATCACCTGGTTTATTGTTTTCGAATTGTTGGAAAAATGCGGTTGGTTCTTCTTCGTATTTTAAAACGTAATAATAAAGACCAGATGAATCAAAACCAGAGATGTTTTCATAAAAAAACTCAATTTTGGCGTCGGATAAATATTGGATCCCATAGTTTTCTTCAAGCTTATCGACATAATAACTAGGACTAAACTCACACGCTGTTAATCCAAATGTCATTATGAGTAGTGGGACAATTTTGCCTATTTTGTTTTTCATAAATTCATTTATATTATAAACAAGCTCTTCAAGAAATGTTCTTAAGTATATTCATTAAAATGACTTTTATTAATGGTGTGTAATTGCATAATTCAAGTGTTGTAAATGAGATGACAAAAACGAAAAATGTCATCGCGAAAGGAACAAATAATTATTAAATAGATATTCAATATCGATTATTGAATCTTCAATTTATGAGATAAAACCGCCAAAGATGAGGCTAAATCGATGTTTTCGACAACAACATCATCGGGAACTGATAAATGTTCATGAGTGAAGTTCCAGATTCCTTTAATCCCCGCTTTGATTAATATGGGGACAAGCTCTTCAGCGTATTGACCAGGAATAGTTAAGATAGCGATATGAACATTCAATCGGGGAATTAATGTTTCAAGTTTATCGACGCTAAAAATGATCTTGCCGTTAATTTGCGTATCGATTTTGTTGGGGTCAACATCAAAGCCCGCTAAGATATTGAGTCCAAGTTTAGAGAATCCATCATATTTTAAGAAAGCACTCCCTAAAGAACCGACCCCAATAATCACAGCGTCTGAGATATTGTTATAGCCTAAATAGGTGGCGATATCTTTAATTAAAATATTGATATCTCTGCCATTTTTCGGTTTCCCTGTCTCACTCGAAACAATCTGAATATCCTTTTTAACTTGTTCAGTATTAAGCCCTAATAAATCCGCTAACTCAGTCGAAGTAATACTCGTATTTCCCTTTTCTTTTAAAGAGATGAGAACATTATAGTATTTTGGCAATCTTTTGATAAAATTAGCAGACACTCCCACAGATGATTTCGGTAACATATTACCTTTATTATAGGCGTTTTATCGCTCTTGTAAAAAGAAAATTACATTTTGTTGCTTTAATTATACGAAAGTATTATTATTTAAACGGTAAAAAAATACCGAAAGAATTAGAGGATTAATATGGAAAAGGAAGTAATTGATACCCAAACAGAAATTAATGAACTGGTCGTTAAAGCCTTAGTGGCTCTCGATGAATTTTTAAAATTAGATCAACAACAAATTGATTATATTGTCGCTAAGTGCTGCGTGGCCGGTTTAGACCATCATGGCAGTTTAGCAAAAATAGCCGTTGAAGAAACTGGTCGTGGTGTGTTTGAAGATAAAGCGACGAAAAACTTATTTGCGTGTGAATATGTACAAAACAATATGCGCAGTTTAAAAACGGTTGGAGTCATTAAAGAAGATTCCGTGACCGGAGTGACTGAAATTGCTGATCCCATTGGGGTCATCTGTGGTATCACTCCAGTCACTAATCCTACTTCGACAGTGATTTTTAAATGTTTAATATGTTTAAAAACGAGAAACCCAATTATTTTCTCTTTCCATCCCAGCGCTCACGAATGTTCGAAAGCCGCGGCTATTGTCATTCGCGATGCGGCGATTGCTGCTGGTGCTCCAAAAGATTGCATTCAATGGATTGAAAACTCATCGATGGAAGCAACTTCACTATTAATGAATCATCCTGATGTCTCAACGATCTTAGCAACGGGTGGTAACGCGATGGTCAAAGCCGCTTATAGTTGTGGTAAACCAGCTCTGGGTGTCGGAGCGGGCAATGTTCCCGCTTATATGAATAAATCTTGTGATGTTGAACAAGCGGTTAATGACATCGTCCTTTCTAAATCGTTTGATAATGGGATGGTTTGCGCTAGTGAGCAAGCCGTTATCATCGATCAAGACATATATGATGAAGCGCTTAAATTATTTAAAAGATTTAAAGCTTATATCGTCAATAAAGAAGAAAAGAAACTTCTCTCTAAATTTATGTTTGGCTTTGCCAATAAAGAAGAGGGTGTTGAAAACGCGCGCCTAAATCCTCATATCGTCGGTAAAAAGGCGAGTTGGATTGCTAAGCAAGCCGGTTTTGATATTCCTGAGGATACTTCAATTATCTTAGTTGAATGTCAAGAAGTTGGACCCCAAGAGCCGATTTCTCGAGAGAAATTATCTCCTGTTCTCGCTTGTTTCAAATGTAAAGATGAAGTCGAAGGCTTTAGTTTATCCGCTCAAATGGTGAACTTTAATGGTTTAGGACATAGCGCAGCGATTCACTGCCATGATCAAGCGATGGCGGATGCTTTTGGTGAAAACTGCAAAGCCATGCGTATCATCTGGAATTCTCCTGCTACCTTTGGAGGAATTGGCAATGTCTATAATTCCTTCTTGCCATCGATGACATTAGGCTGTGGCAGTTATGGTCATAACTCAGTTGGTGGTAATATTTCCGCGGTTAATTTGTTAAATGTAAAAAAAGTCGGTAAAAGGAGAAACACTATGCAATGGTTTAAAGTGCCAAGTAAGATTTATTTTGAAAGAAATTCCATCCAGTATTTAAAAGATTGTAAAGAGATGCACAAAGTCTTTATCGTCACCGATAAATCGATGATTGAATTAGGCTTCTTAAGCAAAATTGAAGAGCAACTAAATTTAAGAAAAGAAAAACCCATCATGCAAATCTGTAGTGGTGTGGAACCTGATCCCGATATCTCCTCGGTCCGCAAAGGAGCGGCCATGATGGATGTCTTCATGCCTGACACGGTCATCGCCTTAGGTGGTGGTAGTGTGATGGACGCGGCGAAAGGGATGTGGTTATTCTATGAGCATCCTGAAGTGAACTTTGATGATTTAAAGCAGAAGTTCATGGACATTCGAAAGAGAGCTTTTAAATATCCAGAGTTAGGTAAAAAGTCCCGTCTTATTTGCATACCCACAACTTCTGGTACGGGTAGTGAAGTGACACCCTTTGCGGTTATCTCTGATAAAGCCAACAATAAAAAATACCCCCTAACGGATTATTCTTTGACGCCCACTGTGGCGATTGTCGATCCGGAATTTACCACTAACTTGCCTCCTCGTGCTACGGCAATGACAGGTATGGATGTTTTAACGCACGCCATTGAAGCCTATGTCTCGGTGATGGCGAGTGACTATACAGATGGATTAGCCTTACAGGCTATTAAATTAGTCTTTGAATATTTACCACGAGCGGTAAAGAATGGTAAAAATGATTTAGAGTCGCGAGAAAAAATGCATAATGCTGCGACGATTGCTGGCATGGCTTTTGCTAATGCTTTCTTAGGTATGACCCATTCTCTTGCTCATAAAGTCGGAGCGGAATTTCATACTGTTCATGGTCTCGCTTGTTCTATCTTACTTCCTTATGTCATTCGCTATAATGGCGAAGTACCCACTAAATTATCAGTGTGGCCAAAATATAATCATTACTGTGCCGATAAGAAATATCGCGATATTTGCGATGTCTTACGCCTTAATGTCAAATCCAATCAAGAAGCGGTCACAGCCTTAGCGGACGCTTGTAAGAATCTCGCTCTTGAAGTCGGATTACCCATCTGTTTTAAAGATACCCAAATTGAGGAAAGCGTCTATAACGAAGCGGTGGAGAGAATTGCCTATCTCGCTTATGAAGATCAATGCTCTCCCTGTAACCCTCGCGTTCCTTTAGTGGAAGATATGAAAGCCATGTTAATCAAAGCTTATCAAGGTGAATAAAATGACCATCTACATCTGTGTTGGTTCAGCCTGCCATTTAAAAGGGAGCTATGACATTATCTCTTTAATGAAAAAAGCTATTTCGGAACACAATTTAGAAAGCGATATTGATTTAAAGGGCATGTTTTGCCTTGGCAAATGTGGCATTGCTGGCGTGACCATTAAAGTCGATGATCAAATCATTACTGGTGTTAACCAGGAGAACTTTGAGCAAATTTTTCAAGAGAACATCCTCGATGTTTTAGGTAAGTAATATGTTATATCCCCTCGAGTCAAAAACGAATAACTGCAAAAACTGTTATAAGTGCATTCGCAACTGCCCAGTTAAAGCCATTTCATTCTTTGAGAATAAGGCTAGTATTTTGCATGACGCTTGTATTTTATGTGGCAAATGTTATCTCGTTTGCCCTCAAGGGGTCAAAGTCGTGAGAGATGATGTTAAAAGAGTTTTAGCCTTATTAATTAAAAAAGAGAAGGTTGTCATCTCTTTAGCTCCTTCCTTTTTAAATAGTTTTGAGAATATCTCTTTTAAGCAAATTCAAGAAGCGGCGAAGAAATGCGGTTTTTTCGAAGTGGAAGAAACCGCGATTGGCGCGACCATCGTCAAGAATGCTTATGATGAGATGGTCAATAAGAATGAGCAGAGTATTATTATCTCTTCTTGCTGTCCCTCTATTAATTTATTAATCAGTAAGCATTTTCCTGATTGCGTTCCCTATTTAGCTCCCGTTTTAACTCCGATGCTCACCCACGCTAAATATATCAAAGCGCGTTATGGAGAGGAGACTAAAGTCGTTTTTGTCGGTCCTTGCATCGCCAAAAAGCACGAAGCGGACGAGAATAAAGATTTAGTTGAAGCGGCGATATCTTTTGATGATTTGAATATGATTTTCTCAAAGTTTGATATTGAACTCAAAGAAGATCTTCAAACTTATGTCGATCATTCCAAAGCTCGATTCTTCCCGACTTGTGGGGGCATCATCAAAACCATGAAGCAAGACAATCCAAAATATAAGTATCTCTCGATTGACGGAGTGGAAAACGCCATGAGAGCATTAAGCGATATTAAACACGGAAATATCGATCACTGTTTTATCGAGATGTCAGCTTGTCCCGGCAGTTGTGTGAATGGGCCCTTAATTGGAAATTTCCATCGCTCGGTTTTAAAGGGCTATTATATGGTCGAAAAATCAGCGGGAAAAAAAGACTTTTGCTTAACTGATGAAGAAGTTGATATCGCTCATCAATATGAGCCGAGCAATTTAAAAGAATCAATTCCGAGCGAAGAAGAGATTAATCGTGTTTTAATCGCCACTGGTAAGCCGACGATTGCTGACCGACTAGATTGTGGCAGTTGTGGCTATCCTTCTTGCCGCGATAAAGCTATCGCCATTATCCAAGGAAAAGCCGTTAAAGAAATGTGCCTACCAGAACTAATCAAAAGAGCGAATTCCTTTTCTGATCGACTCGTCAAAACCTTCCATGAAGGTCTTATTGTCGTCGACTCTGATTTAAAGATTAAACTCATTAATCGCTATATGGCGGATTTAGTGGGAGTTAAAAAAATCAGTGATGTCATCGGCAAAGATGTGAGTTTTATTCTCGATCCAGCCTATTTTATTAAAACCTTTGAAGATAAAAAGAACTTCCATCAGGTTATATTGATGGGAGAATATAACACTTATATCGACCTTTCCATTTTCTATGATGAAGATTCTAATGTTTTAATTGGAGCTTATAAGAATGTCACCAAAGAAATTATCGAAGAAAAAGAACAGCAAGAAAAGATCAATAAAACCATCCAATTAGCGGATGAGATCTTATTGAAGAATATGAAATCAGTGCAAGAGATTGCCTCCTTACTAGGAGAAACTACCGCTTCCACCAAAGTCGCGCTTAAAAACATCACGGAGACGATTAAAAAATGATGTTAGTGAATCATTATGTCGATATATCCGCGATGTCTTTTAACCATTTTGGAGAAGAACTATGTGGAGATAATGTCATTATTAATCACTTAGATAATAATGTTGATTTAGTTGTTTTAGCCGATGGTCTCGGCAGTGGGGTTCAAGCCTCCATCCTCTCGATATTGACGAGTACGTTATTATCTAAGATGTTCTCCAATAATATCTCAATTGAAGAATGTGTTTCGACCATCGCGCAAACCCTTCCCTATATCAAAGAGAAGAAGGCTTCATATTGCACGTTTACGATTATCAAAATCACAGATGGCAAATATGTCGAAATCTATAATTATGATAACCCTCAACCTTTTTTAGTTGCTCATCATGAAGCAAAACCCATTGAATATAAAGAAGAAATCATTGAGAATAAGCGTTTATATATCGCGAGATTTGAAATCAAACTTAACGACGCCATTATCGCTTTAAGCGATGGGGTGACTTACGCTGGAACTGGTGATAAGTTTAACTTTGGTTTTGATCTTTCTCATATTATGAGTTTCATGGGTAAAATGGCGAGACCCGAAGACTCCGCCTCAAGTTTAAATACTTTCTTCATGGACTATGTGAAGAAACTCTATAACAATCAATTCGGAGATGATGCGAGTTGTGTTTTCATCAAAATAAGACCGCGACAAACCATCAATCTGATGGTGGGACCTCCCACCAATCCCAGCGATGATGATCGCATCGCCGCCTTATTCATGTCAAAGCCAGGTCTACATATTGTCTGCGGAGGTACAACCTCAAAAATCATCGCCCATTATTTAGATAAACCCGTCATTCCTCTTCTTCAATATGAAGACAAAAATATCCCTCCTATTTCAACCATAGAAGGAGTGGATTTAGTGACCGAAGGAATTGTCACTTTAAATAAAGTGTTAAAGAACGCTCAATCATTCTTGAATGATAATAACGCCGAATACTTTAATTGGTTCTATCATAAGGATGGTGCTTCTTTAATTAGCAAATACTTGCTTGATACGGCGACCGAGATTAATATCTATGCGGGATGTGCCATTAACGAGGCCCATCAAAAAGGAACCGCCTCTTTAAATCACGCCTTCAAGATGCATGTTGTCGATGAACTGTCACAAGATTTAAAGAAGATGAATAAATGTGTCCGCGTGACATATTATTAAGGAGAGATTATGAGTCGAATATTTGATACTGATGTTCAATCATTGAAACATAAAGTTTTAACCGCCATCGCTAAGAGTGCTTATCACGACACTCTCGTCGAGGATTGCTATGCCATTCCCAAGCAAATCATCCCCGGACCCAAGCCAACTTGTCGGTGTTGTATCTATAAAGAAAGAGCCATTGTGCAAGAGCGAATCGCTTTAGCCTTAGGCGGAGATAAGAATATTAAAAATGTCGTTGAAGTCATTAAAATTGCCTGTGATGAATGTCCCGTTTCGGGCTACTATGTCTCTGATCGTTGCCGCGGTTGTATCGCTCATAACTGTCAAAAAGCTTGTCATAAAGGAGCGATTAGTTTTTCTAGCACCACGAGACAAGCCATCATTGATAAAACCAAATGCATCAATTGCGGAATGTGCGCGAAAGCCTGCCAATATAACGCCATTTTGAATAATCAAAGACCGTGTGAAATGGCTTGTAAAGTCAAAGCCATCTCTATGGGTGAAGATTTAGCAGCGACGATTGATGATGAGAAATGTATCCATTGTGGAGCGTGTGTCTATACTTGTCCCTTTGGAGCGATTATGGATAAGAGCTATATCACTGATGTCATTAAGGTATTACGAGCGAATAAAAAGAATAATCAATCGAATGTCTATGCGATTGTCGCTCCTAGTATTGCTAGTTCTTATAAAACGAGTTCGATCGGGAAAGTCGTGAGCGCGATTAAAGCCTTAGGTTTCCACGCTATCGTCGAAGCCGCCTTAGGAGCGGATATGGTTTCTTATCATGAAGCAAGAGAGTTACATGAGAAAAAACTTTTAACCTCTAGTTGCTGTCCAGCTTTTGTCGATTTAATCAAGAAAAACTATCCATCATTAACCAATGTCATGTCTTCTTCTTTATCGCCGATGGCAACGATTGGTAAATATATTAAAGAGAACGATCCAAAAGCGATTACTGTTTTTATCGGTCCCTGTGTCGCTAAAAAAGCTGAAGCCTTAAAAGAAGAAGTCAAACCCTATATTAATTTTGTATTAACATTTGAAGAATTAGAGGCGATGTTTGACGCGAAAGAGATCGATATTAATGTCTTAGAAGAATCGTCATTAGATAATGCTTCTTATTTCGGTCGTATCTTTGCTCGCAGTGGTGGTTTATCAGCTTCCATCAGTCAATCCTTAAAAGAACAGAATATCGATTTTGAAGTTAAAGGTGTCGTTGGTGATGGCGTAGATAATTGTAAATTGCTTTTAAATAAAATTAAAAACCCCCAAAGTGACATTAACTTTGTCGAAGGGATGGCGTGCCCCAATGGTTGTATTGGCGGTCCTTGTTCTCTATCTCATAGTCTGGTGGACAAAAATGTTATTGACCGCTATGGCAAAGAGAGTAAAGAACAGACTATTAAAGACGCTATATCTTCTTTCATTGATGAAGAATAACGCATAAAAATATTGAAATATTTTATGATATATTTTTTCGCTCATTAAAGCGCTTGATTTAGATAAAGAGAGTGATTCCCGCTTTTTCTGAATCAGCGAGATAAGTGGCGACACCAGCATATTCGATGCCGTCAATCAGTTCTTCTTTTCGAATACCCATGACATCCATGCTCATCGTGCAGGCGATAAATTTCACTCCTGCGGCTTTTGCTTGAGCGATTAAGTCGGGTAAAGAATCCACATTTTTCTTCTTCATGACGGACTTCATCATCTTGGCACCCATTCCGCCAAAATTCATCTTCGAGATGGGCATTTTTTTCGGACCTCGTGGCATCATGGCACCGAACATCTTTTCAATCAAAGATTTTTTGACTTTGACTTTCTGTTCTTTGCGCAATAGATTCAAACCCCAGAAAGTGCAGAAAATTGTGACATTTTTGCCCATTGAACGACTGCCTTGAGCGATGATCATTGAGGCCATGGCTTTATCCATATCCCCACTAAATAAGACAATGGTGGTGTTTTGATTTTCCACTGTTTTAGGAGTGGCTTGCGCGGAACCTTTTTGGATGATGGCGACATAGCCTTCTTTCGTCGCTTCTTTTTTCAATAAGGTATTACCAGTCGTTAAACACCATTTTTCGACATCGTTAAAATACCCACTGTCAGTGGCAATGACTTTCACAATTTCGCCTTCTTTCAGTTTTTCGACCGCTTTATAGGTCTGCATGATGGGACCAGGGCATTGAAGGCCACATGCATCAATGACCACTTTGATTTCTTCATCATGATTATTATCATGAGTATTTGATGCTGGTTCGATAAGGCGATGTTCGGGATTACGCAACTCTTCTGGGCGCGTATTTTGATGGAGAATTTTATAGATTTTATAGCCTCCTAAGAGATTACTGACATTGGTATAGCCATGATTGACCAGGACTTTAATCAGTAGATAAGCTGTTTGTCCCACATTGCAATAAACGAGAAGAGGAGCATCTTTTTCTTGCGGGAGTTTGTCAAGATTTTGACGGATACCGCTAAAAGGAATATTGATAGCTCCCTCAATATGACCAAGACTAAACTCCAAAGGAGTACGGGCATCAATTAAGATGCCTTTATTTTTCATAAAGGTCTCTAATTCATTCTGATTAACGACTCCGAATTCTTTCTGCATCATATTGCTAGCGACATAGCCGGCAATATTGACGGGGTCTTTTGAAGAACCATAAGGTGGAGCGTAAGCGAGTTGAATATCCGGCAAATCAAAGATCGTCAATCCACCTTTTATCGCCGTAGCAATCACATCAATGCGCTTATCGACGCCTTCTTTGCCGATCACTTGAGCGCCGAGAATTTTCCCCTTTTCCGGGCTGAATAAAAGTTTGATGACGATATCATTAGCCCCTGGATAATATCCCGCGTGATTAGAACGGGTGACCATCGTACTACGATAGTCAACTTTTTTACGTTGGAGAGTTTTTTCATTATTACCAGTACTCGCTACTGTCAAAGAAAAGACTTTGACGATGGAAGTACCGAGGCTTCCGTTATATTTGACATCCCAACCATTCATATGATCAGCGACGAGTCGCGCTTGACGACTGGCTGGCCAGGCGAGAGGAACCGCGATGGGAGTACCATCAATATAATCTTTAACTTCAATGGCGTCTCCAACGGCATAAACATCGGGGATAACCTCTCCGCTCTTGGCGTCCATCACCTGCAGATGATCGTTGGTGAGGATGTGGCCTTTTTCGCCGGTCTTAATTCCTCCCGAAAGAGCTAATTTAGACTCGGGGCGAATGCCGGCGGCCATAATGATTAAATCAGTTTTTAAAATCATGCCACTTTTTAAGACGACAATCTGGCCGTTATCTTTAATTTCGGCGATAGTATCTTGAAGATAGATTTTCACCCCATTCGTCTCAAATTCGTTTTGAGCTATTTTTGCCATCTCAAAATCAAGAGGCGGAAGAATTTGGCTAGCGAGGTCGATGATCGTGACCTTAATTCCTCTTGAGAGGAGATTCTCCGCTAGCTCAATGCCGATAAAGCTCCCGCCAATCACAACGGCTGATTCGACTTTTTCGTGATTGATAAAATTATCAATCTTGTCCGTATCGTTCAAGTTTCTCAAAGAAAAAACATTATGCGCTTGTTCGATGCCAGGAATAGGGAGCCAAATCGGAGTCGCGCCGGGAGCGAGAAGCAATTTATCAAAGGTCTCTTCATAAGTTCGCCCTGTTTTTACTTCTTGGACGGTGACCTTTTTCTTTTTGGTATCGATAGCGATGACTTCTGAAAAAATTCGCACATCGATATTTTGATTGTTGCGAAAGGTCTCCGGAGTTTCAACGAGCAAACGCTCACGGTTAGAAATCACATTTCCGATGTAATAGGGGAGACCACAATTGGCAAAAGAGATATACTCGTCTTTTTCAAAAATAATAATCTGATCTTCTTCACTCAATCTTCGAGCTCGTGTTGCCGCTGTTGCGCCACCGGCGACACCTCCGACAATGACAATCTTTTTCATATTTCTACCTCATTGATTTTATTAATTATATTTTATCATATAACGATAAAAATATTAGATAAGATACAAAGCATCTCCTGATGAAGAAATTTTTATTTCAGGTGATTTTGCAACTTATATTAAAAACTTTGAAGATTCAATAATATGTTGCAAATGCAAATATGTTCCAGATAAATTTCATGTT